>Ga0233426_10001043_pt1 | contig 26987 bp, 31 predicted proteins | sample SI_118_April2016_6_FD_179875 | JGI IMG/M metagenome (GOLD analysis project Ga0233426, IMG submission 179875) | Seawater microbial communities from Saanich Inlet, British Columbia, Canada - SI_118_April2016_10_MG | ecosystem: Environmental > Aquatic > Marine > Inlet | place: Canada: British... | reverse complement strand
ATGTTAACTAAAACTACTAATATAAGTTAATATTAATTATTTATTTATTTATTTATTTATTTATTTATTTATTTATTTATTTATTTGTTTGTTTGTTTATTTATTTATTTATTTATTTATTTATTTATTTGTTTGTTTATTTATTTGTTTGTTTATTTATTTATTTGTTTGTTTGTTTATTTATTTATTTGTTTGTTTATTTAATCGATTTCATTAATTAATGTTCACAATTTGCAGATTTCAATTGCTCACGTGTATGATTATTGAAAATGTTATTTCCAGTTCCTAGCGTATTTGGGTTAAATGGCTGAAACTCCGTAGGCGTAAAGAGTAATGGATGTGATTGTTGCACCATGTTACTGTCGGAAGTATCCACAGTTACTTTGTACATATCACTAGAAGAGGTAGGTACATATTTTGCCTGATCCGATTTCTGTAAAGCGAAAAATTGGCTTCGAAGGTCACTTTCCACGTTGACATTGGCGGCGTATCCGCTCCATGGAGCCGATGCATTACCCGGATTAAAAGTACGCTCAACTGAATATGTAGGGTGACATTGAATAGGAACGGTAGTTGGGTTGTATTGGTCGAGAACATCCATACACCCGTATTTTGTAGCAATAGGTCTCATATCAAATTGAGGAGCTAAAGTGGAGGAAGGAATATTTCTATCGGATATGCGTGTATTTAGTTCATCCACTCTATCGTTTTGGCAGGTATAACAACCATAGAACACCCCTTCGAATTTGTCGTCGCTATTAATAGCACTCATTATTGTTATCTACAAATAATTGTTATGAGGTATAATATATTATATGCACAAAATATTATATATTATATTGACCGATTACTTGATTACATATTTTGTTCCTTTTGTTCCTTTTGTTCCTTTTGTTCCTTTTGTTCCTTTTGTTTACTAAACTAAATCTAATGATGTCATTGTCAATTAGTCTACTCCCAATACTTCTGTAATATCAGTCTCGATCGATTGTCTCTGTTTCTTATAATCACTCCAGTTGATGTTTTTGGCTTCCCTTATTTCATCCTCCTTATTACCGTCTTCATTGTTTGCTTCGGTCGTTAGTTTATCTGCCTTCCTCACTGCTCCGTCAATATATATTTCTTTTAATAATTTACCAACCATGACAGATCCTTCGTGTTGGTCGACGGCACCGTCTTCTATGTAATGCAGTACATTAATAAGTTGCAGTAATATATCCATATTTATTTCATCCTTTTTGACTTTATTGAATATTTCAGTGTATTTATTGAAAAGAAAGCTGCATTTGCTTGCACATTCATCATCGAAAGCTGATACTTCCGTAGTCGCTCTAGTACCCCAATCTTTCTTCAGTTTCATGAGGACGTTTACCTCGTCGAATATTTTTTTACTGTGTTTTAGTTCGCGAATTTGATTTGTGTGATCCTCTGCTTCATTGACACGAATCATCTTGTCTAAATGAATTCTTTCGGAATCACTAATTCCCATATCTTTAATATCTTGCATATTTGTTGTCATATTACTATTGTGCTGTCTTTTATTGAATTATAAATATATACGTAGTATATTTTTATACGAAATTTAGATATTAATATAATTAAGAGTACGCGCGTGATGAATATTCTTTTCTGATTAGACTATATACCAAATATCCAGATATCATTCCAATATATCAACATGTCATCTGACGCACCTGTCACACAAGATCCTCCACATATTCTAGCAGCTAATGCCGGGCAAAATGTAGCTGCTTTAGCCATGGCGCCTCTTCCTGAGGGAGCAGGATCACATGCGCAAGCCGCAGTTAACCACTTGGCGTCCGCAGCTCTCAGTCAGCAAAAAGCCAATAATATTAGTGGTGGTGGCAAAAAGAAGAGAGGAGGAGCGAAACGTACTTATAAACGCAGTCGTAAAGATAAACAATCAAGTCGAAAATGTGCCTCCAAAAAACGCCGAACAAAACGAAAGTCGTCACGTAGTAGTAGAAGTAGTAGAAGTAGACGATCTAATAAATCCAAAAAATAATTAATTGTTTGTTTTGAGTTCTAGTTTCAATATATTATCATCTCCTATATTATATTGAAGAAGTAGAGATTTTAACATAGGGTATTATTTAGATACTTACTTTTACTTCTATTCTTACTATCTATCCTATCCTCAAAATGAGAAGCAGTGACATATCCTTAACAATCTTTATTATTCTTGTATTCGTGGCGCTATTAATGGTCAATGTGTTATCCGTAGGCATGAAAAACATTGAGAATAATTGGCCAGTATATAGATGCAATCCTTCTGTTATGCCTTTTGCCGGAATGTTTGGTCATGATGTAAGCAGTAACTTTTCGTATTGTATACAGAACATGCAATCAAGTATGATGGGTGTACACTTACAACCACTTCACTATCTCACCTCTGTTTTAGGCAATACTGCAAACGAAATTTCTGATTCTGTAAATAATATTCGTAAATTTATTGATCAATTACGAAATATGATTACAAGCATATTGAAATCGATTTTTGGAATATTCATGAACATATTAATTACTTTTGTCGAGATTATTGTGAAAATAAAAGACATGATGGGAAAAATAGTGGGAACATTAGCGGCTATGATGTACATACTTGAAGGCAGTGTGATGACAGCAGAAAGTGTGTGGAAAGGACCACCTGGAAGTTTCCTGAGAATGATAGGTGATTTATAATTATAAGAAGCAACAAATTCCACCAACAAATTCCACCAACAAATTCCACCAACAAATTCACCAAGTATGTATAGATTAGATTAGATTATCTATTGTTATTATATCAGATAAAGTGTAATAACAATATATTTACATTTCATATTTTTCAATAGTAGTCTTATAAATAATGACCGCATTGGATTCCATAAATACAATATACACGAAATTAGGATACTCTGGTAAGTACGGGGGATCAATATGGACAACCGTCATCCTATTGCTTATTTTCTGCTGCTTAATTACTTATTATTATGTATTGAATCATTTAGAACCCATAAAGGCAAATTGGGCAGTGGAACGATGCAATCCTCTTTATATACCTCTAGCAGGAATTATTGTCAAACCAGAAGACGTATCTTCTTTTGACTATACACAAATGAATTTCCAGTATTGCATTCAAGGAATATTGTCCAGTATTGTGGGAACCTTCTTGTCTCCCGTGTACTATTTAGTGAGCGTCATACAAAACACCTTAAATTTAATCAGTGAAGCGGTGAATCAACTAAGAGAAGTAATGGATTCATTAAGGGGTAATGTTGCTTCTGTAGGAAAGACGGTGATGGAAAAAATATTGAATTTCCTTGTCGTTTTTCAGCATATTATCATCAAACTAAAAGATATTGTTAACAAAGCTCAGGGCGTTATGGTGTCTTCCATATACACTATGCTTGGAACAGTATATACATTACAGGCTTCCATGGGGGCAATGGTGGAAATGTCAATAGGGATCCTTGGATCGTTGGCAGGAATTATAGCTGCGTTACTTTTGATTCCATTTGGTCTAGGTCTTATACCAGCTGTTCCTCTCATTGTCATGTTTCTGATTATATTGATTCCATTAATTTTAGTAATAATAGTATCCACCCAAGTTCTTCATCAACATACAAGTACACCACCAAAATTATAATTAAACATTAACTAACTTCTCGGGTTGGCATAATTTTACTCTATCCATTATGTATAAGTAAATACCGAGGATATATCTTTGTATTTTAGAAGTCATAGAAACGAAAACAAAATGGAACTTTCTTTATTTGGAATGAAATTTAGATTGGAAATTATTATTCTTTGTCTAGTGGTTGGTCTCATCCTCTGCTGTCATGTCCTTGGATCATGTAGCAAAATAGGCATTATGGAAGGTATGGAATTGGCAGGTAGCGCCGTGAACGTTGTTGTCGGAGATGATAATTACAACAACTGGGTTTCAAAGGCAAATGATTACGCCGCAAGTATGGGATACACTTCAGCACAATCTAAGTATGAATCTCACAAGGGCACCCCTGTGCCTCTTCCCAAAGGTGAAATGGATATGTTCGCGGATAATGATTTCTCTCCGGAATGTTGCCCATCCACCTATTCTAGTAGTGCAGGATGTGCATGTATTACTCAAGAACAAGTTGACTACTTGAATGAACGTGGAGGAAACCGAACCGAATAAAAGAATATTATTTTTTTGTAGAAGCATGTTGGAGGCAATAAATAATATAATATGTTTTAGTATAATATACACAAACGTGATCTGTAAAGTATATTATATTATATAGTACCGAAGCTCAACAATGAACAAAGAATCTAAAAAAACTCTTACCACGGCAGCAGTAGGAGCTGCCATTGGTGCTAGTGTAGGGTATGCCATTGGTTCTTCAAAAGCATCTCCCTGTGACGGATGTACCTGCGGTCTTGCTGACAAGAGTGAATCGTGTATGGACAAAATAAGAAAACAGAAATTAGAATACCTAGCTCACAAAGAATCAAACAAATGCTTCACTGATCCATGCGACACCTGTCCTCATAAAATATAATTTAAAATATCATAAAAAGTGATTATTCACTATATTCATTTTTTATGTATACATGATCCAACCTTTTTATTTGAAGCGGCGTTTCATCGTTTTTGCTCCATGAAATGTATTACCTGAATATCTTTTCGTCGTTGTCTTTTTACCTCCTTTTTGTTTCTTTTCCGGTACCGGTTCAAGTACCGGAATGGCTACTGGTAAATCTGAGTCCTTCTTTTTTTCATTCTTTTCGTTACTATTATTCATTGCATCAATCGTTCTTGCCGTCGTATAATAGGTCCGTGACGACAACATTTTTGGTTTTGGGGACTTTCTTTTTTTATTTTGTTGCTGTATCTTCTGCTGATTATTTATATACGATTTTTTCTCCTTGTTTAATGACATCCTCTTTTGCTTGAGGTCTTTCATTGCTTTATTGTGTTTATCCGTTTCTTCCACATCTTCTTTTAAAGGTATCTGGTCCTGTTGATTCTTTATTTGATCATTGACCTTTTTCAATTTATTATCATAGCCTATTTTCATAAGTGTATCCCATTTCTTCCATATTTCTTCTTTCCGTTGATTGCAGGTAAGTTTTACATTATCCAAAACAGACACTTTGGAATACGCACCTTTTTTCAAATGGAGATCAACAATAACGTTGTAGTTATCACGACTTGACTTTTTTACAGTCGTTTTTTTTGATTCCATCCTACCATCCTCTTTTATCATTTGAACGCGTCCCTCTTGTTGTGTGCGGGTAACATAGTATTTGTCATTCCAATCATATCGAATTATTTTGTATGCATTTGCATTGTAATAAAAATTTTCATTCTTTATAAAAAACATTTTCAACAAAAATGAAATATTACTTTCAACCAGATCATGGTTCACACTGTCAAAAGAAGAAAATACTTGAAACTTTCCGGTCTTTCTTACTGCTTGAAAGAATTGTTCGAATCTACTTTCTATCAAAAATATTTTGCGTTTGTCTTCTTCGCTCATATCAGAAGGAAACATTTCGTTTGTCAACTTGATGGTGGGAATAAACAAGATATTCGAATGAGATTCATATACTTTTGGATTCAGCATGGGCGGTAAGAAACGTTTATCGTTGAAAAGCTCTTCCCCTTCAATCTCTTTGCCGTTCAAATGAACAATTAATTTACTAGTTCTTACTGTCGGTACATGGTCGATTGGTGCTGCTAATGCAAATTTATTATTATTCATACCTTTTTTAAATATGTGAAATTTACTGCTTATACGGTAATATGTATTCACCTTAAAATGGCTATATTTTACAGCACAGTAAGTATATATTATTGTGCTATAATAAAATAATCGTTTTTAGTATAATTATGAAAATCAAATATAAGAGTTTACAATTACTTGTTAAATTTAGTAGCATACAAAGATCAAATATATTGAATTATAAACTACTACATGCTAAATCAAACTCTATCATACCATACACAACGCCTATAATGAGTATCGTTTTATTTTCTTCAAATGACAAATAATTATATAATACGTTATCAAGACATTACATAAATCATCAAATATGTGATTCACGACACATTATGTCGATTGGTAATAATTCACTAAATCCATGTTTCTCTGGTTTTCCTTTTGCTTTTTAGCTCGTTCTAATGTCAACATTGCTTTATTTATTTCATCATCCGAAATAATACCATCTGAATTGGTGTCTATTTTCATTCTTTTATATTTATCTGAAAGTATACACATTGAACTACGAGTGTTCATAAAAAATTGGGTTACAATCACGAACACCATGGTCATTATACACGCTGTTATTATATCCCTTGTACCCATCCAGAAAATCGCAAATATTAATATTTCTCTCGTAATGTTCTGCTTAATAAACAGTTCTACTGTTTCACCTAGATTCAGGTCTACATGTCGTGATCCTATATTGAGAATAATCATGATAAAACCAGCGAAGAAAGTATTTTTGTTTAATGTATTTATCAGATCCGTCGTCATATTTACAAATGTTTTGAACATTTCATGGTTCATAGCGATTCTTATTAATAACTGTTTTCTTCTGTTGGAATGTCGAGAGAGTACAGAATAAACAAGACAGCAATATATACTATATGCTACGAAAATAAAGATACTTACAAAAATAAAGATACTTACAAAAATATCATTATTCTAATTAATAATGATATTAACAGATTTGCTTTTCTTTGCTTTTCTTTGCTTTTCTTTGCTTTTCTTTGCTTTTCTTTCTTAACGCTTTCCTAGATTGTATTTGATTCTGTCTATATGTTTTATGGCGTTCTCTAGAGCATCTTCATAAAATAGTCGCACAGATCTAGCTTGTGGACGTACACGACTATATAATAACTCAGTGAAACCTTCTTTTTCTACACGATCACCTCCGGCTAAGCCAAACTGAAACATGCATAAACATATAGCTGCAACAATAATTACAATAACAATGGCAGTTTTTCTCATATTCGTATATTTATTTCTACAAAAACAACGTTCCCAATAATCGTATATAATACTATGCTAAAATATAAATATATGCGACACGTCATTTTGCGTCCTCTTTAATTTGTATAACGTTTTAGTATATACATTAATATGCCTCAGGGGATTCCTCGCTCGTTACCGCCTTCTTATGGTCAACCTGCACTTTATTGGAATCACTCGCGCGAATATTTTCCTCTGTGTGTAATTGTTCTTTGGAATTGATAATATCAAATTTACAGTCATCGGAACATATATTACATTTGTCGTCATCATCAACATACTTTACTTGAGGGAATACTGTGGCTATATCTGCAAGCTCGATTTCTTTATCGTCCTTCATTAGCTTTCCATGTAGACAATATTTTGTTTTGAATTCATCTACATCAGATAATTTTGATTTAGTACAAGGTGTGCCGTTGCAAGGACACTTGGAGCAATGATCTGGTAAATCACTATCTCCAATACAATCATCACATATACTATCAGCTTTCTGCTGTCCCTTACCCTGGTTTGCCACTTTCGAGGTGCTGGTAGCATTCTGCGATTTCCCGATAGCCGCTACACCATTACTCTTGAATGACGGAACTGCTTGTGCCTTTGGTTTAGTATCATCATCAGCATCTGAACCTGTTTCCGCTTCTTCATCCTTATTTTCCATTCCTTCTTTTATTATTGAGTTATTATCAAGCAGTATAACACATAATAGTAATGCGAGTCCAGCGTATAAATTATAGTGCCCAATTATAACTATTGCAGATATGATTAGTAACTTTCCTAAAAACTTGAATACCATATTCAAATACTTATGCGAGAAACAAAATTTGTATACCTATTTGTATTTATATATATTATAACGAAATAAATAATGCATGAAATTTGCAAAATATAATCTGTCTTTTGTATAAGTGATATTTGGAATAGAATGTCTTCTTTAGCAAGTTATGCCGCCCCTTTTGGAAATGAGGACGACGGGCTACCCATAAAAAAACAGAATGCTATTCAACAGAAACGTCAAAGAAATAATAAAACCATGAAACGAAGAGATAACCAAATTTTAAACACAATCAGTAATCCTAAATTAGAAGCGATGATGAATGCCATCAAAAAAAGTACTATGCCTGCTTCCAATTCTTCCAATTCTAATCAGAATAATTGGTTAAATAATGGCGATGAAGATGAGGAAGATAATGAGAATGAGAATGATGATGAGGATGAGTATTCCGGTGGTAACAAAATGGGATCATTTAAGCCTCTCTCACCTCCTCATTCTGCCTCTGCGGAAAGGTTACATAATGGAATGGAAGAGACAGCATCACATCCACTATTACCTAAAAATATAACACATAATACTGAAATCAATAAAAACGTCGAACAATTTACACAATTACCTGGAACCTATGCAAAACAATACCAGCAACAATACATACCATATTATAACCAGAGCTCAGATGACATGTCTCCTAATGGAGCAAACAAAGACGAGTTGCTCGAAAAGTTACACCAAATTATCTTTATGCTAGAAGAACACAAGAACAATAAAAATGCGAACTCCACAGAAGAGATCATCTTATACTTCTTTTTGGGAATATTTATAATTTTTATTATTGATTCTTTTGCTCGAGTTGGTAAGTACGTTCGATAATATATCCCAGTGCAATTCGTTGACATAATTTTTATTCATATTCAACGTAATTTTGTTTGAAGTTATACCGTTTATTGTCATAATCATCCCTTTTATCTATAAGAATTGTATTATTACGATTTATGTAAAATAATATACTTTCATTTTTATCTAATATTATATCGATATTGTCGAGAGAATTATTGTTTATGTTATTCTCCTTTTCGACGACATAGTTCTTAACATATGTTGTAATATACAAGTCTACGCATATTATTGATATAAGTACTATGGTAATAAACAGAACTTGAATTGTAATTATCATAATTTTATTATTTGATGCGATAGATGGGTAGATATGTAGATAGAGAGATAGACAAATAGTTTATTCTAATGATATGATACGTATACGTGTCATTAGAATTCAATTTTTAGTTACATGGTTTTATCATCATTTACGTTTTGGTGATGTTGGATACTTTTACACACTATTACACAACAGTAAAAGAAAAATTATTATTTGTTGGATGATGATAATCGTCTATCAATTCATGAGTGTCTCCATCTTGGGTAGTACCCCAATATAATATTTCATCAGCATTGAATAAGTATGTTGATCCTGATTGAAAGTTACTTCCTTTAAATGTAATCGTCACAGAGTCGAAAGGTTGTAATTCCTGGGTCAATCTAATGTAAGAGTGTTGAGAACTAGTTAAGGCAGGTACAACATTGTAATTAATATTTGTACTTGAAGAGGACGTAGTGATAAAATCCGTAATACCATAATTATCCATACTAAAAGGATACACCGTTTTGATCTCGTTGTCAATGTATGTAGATATTGGTGTCCCAGCGTCTAAATTCTGCAATTTATTAGAAGATGACTCTTCTTTAGTAACTTCAAATAGATTAAAGTAGCAGTACGGATTTTTTGTTGTTTTCACGGTACCAATATTTTTGATTGTTATGGAAACTTCTCCAGAAGACGAATCATATTCACCAGACACTTTGAAATCTGCTTTTGGAATTGTTGGTGCCGTATATTGAAAGGCGTAATAACTATAATCACCTGTGCTATAGTCAGCTGAATTTTGGATAACTGCATATAGACCACCATGCACAAATTGTCCCATTATTCTAAAAATTACGCTATCGTTATGTAGTAAAGAAGGGGTGTTTTGAATAGTATGTGTCCCGTTACTCGTAGTAGTCACTGTATTCTCGTAATTGTTGTACATAGGAAGCATCAAATCCACGTCACCTGATAATGCTGATTTTGGATAATAAGTAGTACCATTTACATCCATGGGAATGTTGCCAAGTGATGCTTCTGATTGATTATATGTTAACTCTACAACACTTACACTATCATATGACTGATCAGCTTTAGAGTTGAATTTTGTATTTGTCATTTTTATAATAACTTCACCGGTTTCCGCATTGAAAGTGCTGCCGGCAAAAGAATAGTCGGGGGTAGTCACACTACCCGCCAGCCTATCTGCCTCCAGTTCTTTTTTTCCATACGGTTTGTTTGTAGCTCTTATCGACTGTATTCTTCCATTTCTCATTGCACCTATGCCACCTCCGGGTCTATGAAAATTATTAATATCACTTTTAGCCTTCTTAGCGTTACTAACTTTTCTAATCATTATCAATGAAGTCTATGGACAATTCAACAAATATAAATATTGAGAAATGTATGTATATAATACATTCATATATTATATGCATCTAAAGTATACATATAATATATAGGACATCCTTACAAAAACAAAATGACAAAACTTCACGAGACATTTTTCCATATTATCTTATATTCCTCCTATATTCTGTACTTTTTGGCGTATATAGGGTTGAAATACTACGACCCTTCGTATTTAGCACTGCTAGATGCAGCTATTAAGTATTACATTATTTTCTTTTTAATGATACGTTTCAATCCAATTTCCAAAAATACATCCTTTACTCCATTCGATAGACAAATTGTTTTTTCTTCTGCCGTATTCTTATTTGCTTCTTCCACACTTCACACCATCACCTACGGTGTTTTAGATGATTTATCAGTAAGTCTTCGTAAGTTTCTTCCATTGTTATTATGAAACTACAACACTTCATCTCAACTTTAAATCGACATCTGTGCTTGAGTAAATGTGCTCAGATGAATTATTTTTAATAAGGTCAAGAATGTCTTGATCAGTGTTTCCTTTTTTCTTTATGATATGATCAGCTTGTTGAAATAATGAAATATATGGCATATCTGTATCAATATTGATAAGAGTTGGATTAAACTTCATATTTTCCAATGCTTTACGTATCTCGAAGTCTTTACATGATATATTTGTAACACCTTTCAATAAATCATCTATATTTTTATTCGTTAACTTACTAGTCATTATATCTTGAATATCCTTAATTTTATTATTTTTTATGATGTCAATAGCTTGGTCCCTTACATTTTTATCACGTTTACCTGTCTTACTATTAAGACGATATTTGTTAAACTTCATTACACTTAATAATTTTGTTACATTGGAATCTTTATTACCCTTTTTTAAAAATATTTCAAGTTCATTAATTATTTCGGCTATATTTCCGTCTTCTTTAATTTCTTCAATTTCTGTTTTTGTTAATTTGTCTTTTATATTTATTTTCGTTGATTCAATAATTTCCTTTCTTATATTATTAGGTAGATTCCTTAAAGCTTTTTCTATCTTTTTATTAGAATATCCTCCATTCTGGTGTATATTTCGATGATGATTTTTTCTAGTATATTTATTTCCAATCTTCTTAACCTTACCTATAGTTCTGCGTTTTGATTTTTTATTATGTTGATTAGTAATTCGTAACTTTGGCATTTTATTAAATACTATAAGATGTACATATATACATATAGTATTTAATGATATTATTTAATGATATTATTTAATGATATTATTTAATGATATTATTTAAATATTTAAATGAAACTATCGTGATGCATCCAGAAATTCAGCCAATACGTTATAAACTCTTTTTGTTATAATCTTGTCAATTTCTAGATCTTCTTTTTCTTTTACTTCTTCTGTTATATCACATTTATCAAGTAAAGTATTTATTTCTCGGATCGAATATGATATATCTGATGTAGTCAATGACAATATATTTCTTGTAACTTGGGTACTAGAAAAGAATCTATCCACGATAATGTTCCACGGTATAACATGAACATATGGTTTAATACGAATATATAACACATTGTCATGGAACATTTGTGGGTGATGGAGGTCATCTATAAAGCATACTTCTATGTTTCTAGGAAGCTGTGTACAATTAAGAAAATCTCCCATTGTTTTATCATGTGTAGTTCGTCTAGGTTCAACAACTTCCCCATTTATTTTGAAAGCATGAATAACATTGTCTATAACTGTAGATTTCATTTTGTAATTATAATAGGCAACAAGAGCGTCTACCCATTTACGCCCTCCATTGTTATTTGTGTAGACCAGAACTTTATGAAGAATACCTAATTCCTTTTTCTCTTTAAGTAGCTTCAATACTGCAAATATTTTTGGGCGGATTATTTCTGGATACAACCTTAGTATAGTGAAGAAATTACGTGTATCGTACATTCTCGATGCTGTTGAACGAATGCGTGAACAACTTGATATACAGTCCAGAAATGTGCCAATTTGACAAAAGTATCCTAATGTTTCATCCAAATCAAAAACGACCACTTTGGGTGGACATTGTGTATCAATGGTAGTTTTAGACATTGATATCGTGTAAAAAATAATTGACGCAGTGTAATATATTATCAGATTAAAATTTTATATAGATATTACATGAAAAAGATGCTGTAATAAAATTAAATGTCAACATACAATAACTAGGTTAATCAAATATTATATAGAATTTAGCATTTTCTCAATGGAAATAGGAAATTCTGATTACAAGAAATTGGTTGCGTACTATGGCGTACCTAAATCAAAAGAAGACACTTTAAAAGAATTAGGTGAGAAAATACTAGCTACGCATCTTTGTGTATGCGTATCTGGTAAAAAAATATCACCTGGTAAAAAATTAATTGATAACCTAGTGCGTAAAAGTGAACTCAGACTTAAGAAGCGTGTTACTTATAATAACGTGACTAAGAAAGTATCGAGTCCAAAAAGGAAGGGATGTGTCAAAAACATAATGAAAACAAAGAAGAATTCCGTTATGAAAACATAGTAAACATTCTATATTATGAATGTAGATAGTCCAAAACGGACAGTATTACCTTTTCTTGGTCAGTAATCTTTTGGAATATCATGTTCTCATCAAATCTGATTTGTAGAAACCGATTGTACTGATTTCTACAAGTAATAACAATACCAGAATCACAAAATTTATAGTCTGTAACGAATGCCCCATTGGTAAGGTTTAGTTTATCTGGATTTTTTAAGGGTATCCATCGTAGAAAGCAGCCTACCTGCAAGTCAGATAAATCATCGACAATACGATATTCTTTTAGTTTTATATGCATCAGTTTCAGTTCATCTCTAGAAAGATGTAATTGTTGAAGGAAGTTATTTTTCAAAGATTTTATTTTGTTATTTGATAGCTTCACTATATTCGTGTTGTTGTCATTATCTAATGCATGAAGCAATGCTAGTGTTTCTTCGTCTGGATTTTCTAGAATATCTTCCATTTTATATTCTAATATATTTTATTATCATATCATATTAGAATATAACCAAATACATATTATATCCTTTTACCATAGGAAGGAAGAGATGCCGTACAACATGAGAAAGGTTAGATATCGTGACTGTTATTCGGTAAAAAGTAAAACAAGAACATTTGCAAAATGTGCTGAGAAGAAGAGTGCTAAGAAACAGTTAAAATTGTTAAGAGCATTAAAGTGGAACAACAGATTTCGTCCTAAGAGGGACCGTACTATGAGAAAGGCACCACTAATGAAAACCCAAAAGTTACGTCGATCAGAAAGATTGAAAAAGAAAACGCAGAAGAAGACATAGAAAATAATTACTTTTACATTTTGTATTTTACATTTTACATTTTACATTTTACATTTTACATTTTACATTTACTATTTTGCTTTTCATAAATTACATTTTATAGTTTATGAAATATTTCATAATATATTATATTTTACTGCATTGTTGCGTTTAGATTCTTATTCTTTTTAATATGCACTTCCAAATCCAAGATCGTTTGCAGCCATAGGTTCCATTGTTTCAAAATCGCCGGGGGACGCAGCATTTTGCATAGGATTTGTTGGTCCACCGTACATACTATTGAAGTTGGGGGCACCTTGTGTTGCCATCTGAGGATTGACGGAATATTCATTCGTCATGCTCTTGTTGTTTGTCATTTGGGGAGAAGGCATTCCCATAGTCTGCGTGGAAGGTGGTGCGGAAAGTTGAGGGGAAAGAGGTTGGGAAACACGAACCTGTGCTTTTTTGCTCGACTTCTTCTCTTCTTTACCATAGTATAACTCTGATATACGGTCTACTATGATTTGCACTTTATCGCCTAATTTTGTTTGCATAGTCAATGTGATAAGCAACACAGGTAAGATCATGCTAAGCACGTGAATTTTTGGGTATTTCACCTCACTATAAGTAGGAATAAAAGAAATCATTCTTAAAATAAAATAGAACGAAATAAACATTAAGCAAAGTTGAGCAACGATTTCAAAGAGAATCATAAGGTTATCTTTGTCTTCATCTGCTTCTGGTACATACGCCTTTACTATTTTAAGTAATACAACAATCGGAATAATTGCTAAAAGAGTGTGCTGTATGATATTCATCATCACAGCTTTTTCGTCCGACTCAAATTTAAATACATATTGGAAGAATCCCAGAGGTTGTCCTTCTGATTGGTCCATAATGAAAAATTATACGATTTAATCAATATATTATAGGAAAAGATATAAAACTATATGTAGTTGTGTTATACATATAATAAGTGAGAGAAGTGAAGTGAATAATTGAATTATGCTAAAGAGTATAGTGGAGACAAACAAATGGAAAAGACAAGAGTCAGTAGGAAAAGTGGAAGGAAAAGTGGAAGAAGGAGACAATAAAAAATTCCACGAAGAATACCAATATATAAATTTATTGAAGGACATCATGGAGCACGGTTCTATGGAAATGGGTCGTAACGGTAATACGAAGTGTGTTTTTGGTAGTGCTATGCATTTTTCGTTAGAAAATGGCACCATTCCTATTCTTACTACAAAGAAAACAGCTTGGAAAACTTGCTTAAAAGAATTACTGTGGTTTGTGAAAGGGCAAACTGACAATAAGATATTAAATGAACAGAATGTGCATATATGGGATGGTAATAGTAGTCCGGAATACATGAAGTCGGTGGGATTGTCTCATCACCTTGAAGGTGATTTAGGTCCAATATATGGATACCAATGGAGATTCTTTAATGCACCCTATAGTTCATGTAACGAGAATTATCAAGGTAGTGGCGTAGATCAACTACAGAATGTAATAGACTGTCTAAAAGATCCTCTCCGACGAACTTCGCGCAGATTAGTGGTAAGTGCATGGAATCCATGTCAAATAGACAAAGCGGTGCTGCCACCGTGTCACGTGCTTTTCCAATTTAATGTAATAGATGGAAATAAACTTTCATGTTCACTATATCAACGTAGTGTTGACACTGCGTTAGGTCAGCCATTTAATATAGCTTCTTATAGTTTCCTTACGCACCTCATAGCGAAACATTGTGGGCTAGAACCTTATGAATTTGTGTATTACATGGGGAATTGTCACATATACGAGGATCATATAGACAATATGAAAGAACAAGTTGAACGTGATCCCTATGCATTTCCTACAGTGGAAATTAAGAATGTGCGCGAAGACATTGGATTATATGAGATAGATGATTTTGTGGTCACTGGTTATCAACATCATTCAGCCATTAAGATGAAAATGGTAGCTTAATTCTGTGTTAACATATAGAGACAACAATGTATACAAAATATATAATTATATACATACTTATACATACTTATACACATATAGAAGATGAGTGATACTACTGGAACCCAGACAACACCGACCGAACCTCAAGGAGTTTCAAATAACTTAGATTGGTCGAATATTGATGATAGTACTCCCGAGTTTTCATTTGAGAACCAGCGTGTTGTAGCCAAGGTTGTTTCTGTTTACGATGGAGATACTATCAAGGTTGTATTTCCTCTTCATGAGACACTTTATAAATGGAATTGTAGATTGACTGGTGTCGATACCCCAGAGATTAGAACAAGATGTGATGTAGAAAAGCAGTATGGATATAAAGTGAGAGACTGTTTACGTGAAAAGATCTTGAATAAGATAGTCACCCTAAAATGTGGTGATTTTGATAAGTATGGTCGATTGTTGATCGATATTGAATGTGATGATATTCCAGATTGTACAGTAAATCAATGGTTAATCAATAGCGATTATGCATTTGCATATGATGGCGGTACCAAGAAATCTTGGAAGGAGTTTTTGAAAACCTCTGAAGGCAAAGATATTACCAATGATTCGACCGAAACAAGTTCAGCACCATTTTCCAATGCCACAACTACCATATTTGCATAGACATATAAAATGCCATAAAATATAAATAAATCCATAAAAATTTATATATTTATTTATTTTCATTCAATCGGCGTTTCTTCTTTGAATATCGTTCTTAAAATCTGTTTCAGTTATTTTATATAAAGATCGTCGCTACATTAAGATGGTAATAAATACGATGGAAAAATATAAAAAAGAGTATCTAGAGACGAAAACATCAATATCTGTCGAAATATTAAGAGCAATTCGTTGCAAATATATTGATCGGGTTATCATGGGAATTCTATAAAAATGTTCAGGAAATTATCAACATTTTTGAACTACATACAATCAAATTAACAATCATAAACGTAAATGTATATAAACAAATACAGATATTACCTACATAGAACTTTTTTATATTTTTATTTACTTTATAAAAAATGAGTGGAGCAGCGGGATTAGCAGCAGCTAGACGACGAAGAGGTAATGCTCAACCAGCGCCACAGAGAATGAATAATCAGCAACCACCACCTGTGCCACAACAACAACAACAACAACAACATCAACAAGTACCTGTAGCCCCACAAGGAGGACCGCAAACTCCAATGACTATTTTGCATCAACATCATATTAAGTTGGAGGAACATGATAAGGTATTTGATGAAATCAATGAAAAAATAAATGTTATACAAGAATCACATGTATCGAATCTTCCGAAGAATATGGAAATGAATACACATTCCATGGAACAAATTAAAAGCACTATGATAGAACCATTGGAAAACGACTTGCAGAATGTGTTAAGTGGTTATCAATTAAAGATAGACATGTTGACGTCTACAATGAACGCGCAACAAAACTATATTCTAGAATTAAATACAACTTTATTGGGAGTAGTAAAGCAAATGACAAAATTACTGGGTATGAAGGAAAAAGAAATGTCCACTGCTTTTCAAACACCGCAACTATCCAGCGTTCTCCCTACAACGGAGAGAAATATGGAGACATATCTGGATCCAGAAGCAGCATCATTTAATACTAGATGTGATTACAATCATAACAAGATTGATAATGGCGTGTCAAATGAGTTGACAACGGAATATTATGCAAGTGATCCACCTGAACCATACGATAATGTTAATACTCCGACCTTTGGATATGCTGATACAGGCATTACACCAACATTAGAATCTATTGCGAATGATCAAACTGATGTGGATATGGAAAAAGACACCAGAAATATAATGGATGATGATAATACAATGACAGTGGTGGATGATAAATCGATCAATGAAGAGGATCCAGTACGGGATTTATCAGTCGAGTAAGTATCCGAGATAAATAAGCACCACGACGTTTATATATGTTTATGTATAGTATATATATACACATATACACATACATATTTGAAAGTGACAATGTTCAAGTACATTAATATACGTTACTTATTAATAAGTTTTTTCATAGGGTTGTTGTTCATGTATATATCGGGTCCTGACTATGAGTATATAACAGTATACCCAACAAAAGACAATAAAGATACATTTCAGTTTCAAGATCACGGAAAGAACTGTTTTACACTGGAATCAGCAAAGGTTGAATGTAGTCCTATTGCAGAAAAGATTCCTATACAAGTGTAATCAATATTTATTTCCAAAATGAAATAATGTAATATTGACTAATAATATGTAGAATAGATACAAAAGGACACGAAATGTCGACTGTGCATGCTATTCGAAAATTCATGGGAACCGAATCAGGTAAGGCACTTATTTCCATAATATTGGGATTAGGAATAGCCTCACTCTTTAGGAAAAAACCATGTTCTTCCCTAGTGGACGCAAAATCAAAAAAAGATTGTATTAAATTTGTTTCTCCTGATATGAATACTCTTCACGAAAAAGTATTTCAATACGGAGATGAATGTTTTGTGTACAATACACGACCTACACCATGTGACCAATCGAAAACGTTGGTGGATATCCACAAATCCTCTGGAAACCCCAATTAATAAATTAATTAAACGCGTTCTAGTTATACAGAATCTATCTATCTATGCTTTATAGTGTAAATACATAGAAACAATGGATACCACAAATATAGACGATCTGCCCTCTGATCAAGTTACCATGGGAGGTGGACCTGCACAAGGAAATATATCATTACAAATGAATGATCCTGGTAATTCTGGAAACGTAAGACAAATACCATCTATGGATCCCCAATCACAAGCAGGATACACTCCCAACACTGTTAGTGAATCTGCAACTACGTACGATCCAAATAACGCGGTACCGGCACCACCACAACGTACCGGTGAAGGCAACACCGCGATTCATGAACAGAAAATAATGAATGAATTAGTTACCGGACTACAGCAAGCAAGTGCAGGTGGAGCCACATCCTTGCCATCAAGGGACATACCAACCACCACCACGCAATTCCAGGATGAACAAACCAAAGCGAATTTCGTTCCATCTCCTTCACTTGTAGATGAAAATGTGAAAGACTATATTGATGATAGTGACCAAGGTATTATTAACAATCGTCTATTAAGCAAGAGCACAAACAAGGATACATTTGAAACGATGTACGATGAATTTCAAACGCCTATTATCTTGATACTTTTATACTTTTTATATCAGCTTCCTGTGGTTCGAATGAAAATATTGTACCTTCTTCCCTCTTTACACAATGATCTAGGCAATCCGAATATTTCTGGCTACATCTTGAATAGTATTCTTTTTGGTATTCTCTATTATATTATCATGAAATCAATTCATTCTTTACAGCAATTATAAAGAAATGATAATTAGATATCACAACTTTATCGATATTTATAAAATATGTTCATTATATATTACAATAATTATTATTAAAAATGTCCGGCAAACATTCGATACCAGACCCAACCGAAGTGCCTTACTATGATTACGATACCGATGAAGTGCCTTTTTATCATGTAAAAATGTGTAATGTTATTACGGGTAACAGTAGAACAGAAATCCCTTGCTTTCTTCATGATGATACGTATTATAAATGTAACAAGAATGCTGATGGTAAATGGATAGAGACCAATGAAATAATACATGTAGAAGACCCGAAGAAAAATATTAGGGAGAAATTTGATAACTTTAATAACGAAGTAAAACCCGGGGCAGTAAAACCCGGGGTAGTAAAACGCGGGGGAGGAATTCACAAAAGAAAATCAAAGAAAAGTAAAAGAAATGGATCACGAAAGAGTAAGACTACCAAACCCAGGAAAACCAAGAAAAGAAGTAAACGTAAGAAGAACTCCACATCACGTAAGAAGAGTTCCAGAAAAAGAGTTTAAATTACATTTTTATTATTGATATGAATAGATGCGATATATTCATACCAAAAAAATCTCATGAATAAAGTAACCAATCAAATTATAAAAGTGGATAGATGAAAGATCCTACAATTTTGCAAACGTATGTTACAACTCTTGTAGAAAATGATTACAAGAGTGGAAAATTCGCAAAATGTTTTGGATCGGAGGATACGCTGTCCTCAACTTCAGTAGTTCCAGAAATAGATCTGGTGCTAGACGGAGGAGCGTTTAATGGTGGATATACATTGGGTGCTCTCCTGTACATCAAGTATGCAGAGTCAAGAGGATATTTGAGAGTGTGTCGTATTTCTGGATGTAGTGTGGGCGCCTGTATAGGATTAGCCTACATACTGGATAAACTTGAGGAAATGAATAACGTAATTACAAGATTCATGGAATTATTTCGTCAAAAATCAAATATGACATTCTACAAATCTTTTGTCGTTGAATTCATGGATATACTTTTAGAAGAAAAGGAGCTTTGTAAATGTCAAAATAATCTGTACATTTCTTGCTTCAACAAAAATGAAGATAAACAAATTGTTGTCAATACATACACAAATAAACAAGATTTACAATTAGCTCTACTTCGAACAATATATATTCCTTTTTTGTCCAATGACAAACTTACAGACACTGATGGTTATATAGACGGTGGATATCCTCATATATTCAGGGGGTCGCAGAAAATAGACGGGAGGAAACAACTATATATACAGCTCAACGGAGTGGATAAATTTTTCAACATGATTCATATAAAATCAGAAATAACAATAACAAATCGAATATTGCGAGGACTAGAAGATATACAAGCTTTTGTACAACGAGAAGGTGAAACAACATTTATGTGTAGCTACGTGGAGAAATGGAATCCAATGGATACTGCGGTCTACAACAGTAAACAATTTGTATGTAAAGCATTATTATATCTATTGCATCAATTAGGAAAAGGATATAATCAGTTACCTGAATCTCTCAGAATGATTATAACATCAATGTTGTCAATAGATGCTATTACATACCTGTCCAATACTTCTTTCCGGTGTATAATTGGAATTTTAGAGAATTCAATTAAACGAATTGTGTAATAATTTATCTCATTTTACTATATAGTAATTGGAATAGTAAAGAAACGAAAATACATAACATGTCCAAGGAATTGTCATCAAAAGATTATGCAGAAAAAGAAAAGAAACTTTTAGAGAAGGTGATTAGTACAAAACAATACAAGGAATTGCAGTCAGATGAAAAACAAAAACTAATAGGAATGGTGGAAAAGTTTCTGAGAGACAAAAAGTTGGTATGTTATGGAGGTACCGCAATAAATAATTTGCTTCCCCCTTCCAAGCAATTTTATAAAAATACTGAATTTCCTGATTACGACTTTTTTTCTCCTAATGCTCTAGAAGATGCAAAGAGATTAACCAACATATACTACAAAGCCGGATTTCGTGATACATATTCCAAATCTGGGGTACATCATGGAACTTATAAGGTATATGCTGGTGATGAAGCAGTTGCAGACATTACTCAGATGGATAAATCTTTATTTAAAAAAGTACAAGAAAATAGTGAAACAAGAGATGGAATACATTATTGTCCCATTGACTTTTTACGTATGAATATGTATTTGGAGTTGAGTCGTCCTGCAGGAGATATATCGAGATGGACAAAGGTACATACGCGGTTATTGTTATTCGATGAAACTTATCCTTTCAACACAAAATCATGCACCGAACAGTGGTATGACAAACAGAATAATGCTATATTGGATGATATGCAATCAAGAACAGAGGAAAATTACAGAGAAAATGAAATGGTCTTTAGAAAAGCTACAGATTATTGTAGAGCCATAGGTGCTGTCTTTTTTGGTAGTTTAGCTATGGAACAGTATGGAACACATTTGATAGAAAAGTCTCACCGTTTCGATACATTTAAATATTTTATGGTCTTTGTAGATAACCTTGAGAGAAGAACCCGTGCATTGAGTAATGTGCTAATGACGATGGAGAACGTGAAAAAGGTTGAAGTCGTCCAATCAGAAGGTATCGTCGAATTTATACCTTCCCATAATATTATTTACATAACAGACAGCAAAAACATAAAAGAACCTATTGCCATTATGTTTCAAACTGAAGCTTGTTATTCGTACAATGAAATCCAATTAAGAGGTAAGCCAATGAGAATTGCCTCTATAGAGACTTTGATGAATATGTACCTTGCTTTTCAATACGATGAAGATAAAGTCGATGAGAAAATTATTAATAAAAGTCATTTAATGTGTGCTGCATCAGAATTGTATAAAATACAAAAAGAAAACCGATTGGCTCAGAGAGGTGTTTTGAAAAGATTCTCATTAAATTGTTACGGTCATCAACATACGTTATCAGAAATAATGAAATATAAAAAGATCAAGGTAAAAGAATTAAGCAAAGACAAAGACAGCAAAGAATATGAATCATGGACGTTAAATTATCAACCGGCTGAAATAGAAGCTAAAAAGAAGGCAGAGAAAGAAAATGACAAAGAGAAAGAAAAGAAAAAAACTAAAACAGAGAAAAAGACAAAGGCTTCCAGAAAAAGCAAAACAATGAAAAAGAAAACAAACAAAAAGAAAAAGTAATTATTGAATGTAAATAAAATGGATAGAACATTCTGTTCATTTTATTTTGATACTACTATTGTATGTAATGTAATATATTATATTATATTTGTGATATGTTTTGTTATCTTATTTATCATAAACAATAGTGACTACACCTGAACCTCCATTTCCAGGTTGTAATAATGGTGGATCTATAATTTGATCGGAATCAGGATAACATGTACCATGTAGCCAATATCCTGCGGATCCACCACTACCACTATTTTTTTCCCCATGCGAATAGCCACTTGTATTAGATGTTGCTCCACCTCCTCCACCAACCATTCTCATAGGGAAAAACGGCAAACAAGGCACTGTACCATGAACATATAACGATTCATCAGCTAATTTTGTCATTAATTCAGATTTCATATTTTCTATTTCACAATCATGTATTTTTTCGATTTCTTGCACTTCTCTTGTGTCATGTGCATTTTTAAGTTTGTATGATCGATTGATTAGTAACTGTTTCTCTCTTTCTTTTATGTTGGATATACTACTTTCATAATTCTTTCGAGCCGAAGACATTGTCTTTGGGGTTATTTTTTGCCAAGGTTTTCCCCAATTTGGACTTCCAGCTCCGCCTGAACCGTAGGTTAACCCAGTGTATTTCCAAAATAATCCTGAGCCTCCTGAGCCTCCACGTCCTTTTCTTATATGATCACTACTAGGGACATTTATCATCAATCCCGGTGATATCACGCCTCCGCCACCTATTCCTCCTACGTAATCATTCAGGTCGGATGGTGCGACTTGACGTTTATTACGATCAAATTTCCACTTGTCTCCACCAATGAATACATCGTTGTTGCTTTGAATATGTATGTTGGATTCTTCATTATTACCACTGATCCCACCACTTACAATGATCTTATTCATGGTGGATTCGTCATTATTATCATATTCTCTCCTGAAAGATGGATATTTTTCTAAGTATCTTTGTTCCTCTTTGTTTGCTATTTGAATAGATGTGTTATTTCCGTTTTCCAACTCGGAGTCCTCATTTTTAATTTGTGGCTGTCCTCCATCTCCGGCTAGGAGTTTGTAGACTTCTCCTTCTTGTAATGTTAATGTACCGGTTGCAATACCTCCTGCACTTCCACCGTTGCCACCTTTATGTAATGTGTCAAAATTCACTTTACCTCCTGACCCTCCACCACCAATTAGTAAACAATTTGTATAAATTGGTGTCCCATTCATTTCAAAACTACACGATCCACTTTTCAATGTTAAAATAATCTTATTATCAATCTCGTCACTAGATAATGGTGGATCTTTTACATCACGATCATTATATTCTGTTACCATTCGGTTTTCACATGATTTGAACTTCATGTATATAGACGTATCGTCTACAACATCAACTATATATCCTTTATGAGGACCTTCAACACGGTGTATGTATCCATTGTCGTATCCCAATTGATCAATAGGGTGTGTATCATGTTTCACTATCAACGCATTCGATATATTATCTAATTGATATTGTTCATTTGACATAATCTTAAATACAGGCAGAGAGAGAATATCGGTTGGAGAGTACCCAAAACCAATTCGCTCAAGGTTGACAGAAAGTATTTTATTGTTAGGACCAATATCTATATTTATTGTTGCACCATTTCCATTCCCCTTCAAAGAAACTAATGGTATATTTTTATAATTTCCTTCAGGGTATTGTATCCTTTTCTTGTTTTCGGAGATTTGTTTCAAAAGATTATTCTTAGAAGGGTTCATTCCTTTGCATGACTGGTAGACACTATAGTGTGATAGAAAGAATGTTTTAAAAACACCAAAATATATGCTAATGGTGTCGCCTTTTCTAAGGTCTTCCAGACTGTACTGATCTGTGCTACCACTGTTTTCTACCAATGATATAGATTTCACTTCTGTTTCCGTAATTACCATATCCATATGGAGAACGAAAGTACTACACGATGATTCTTTAGTCCCGCATTTAATGTGATTGTGATTGTGATTGTGAGTGTGGTCTGATTTCTTACGGAGATATTGTGATATGTGTTGTGAATTCTTATCAACATGGACCGGAACCGATGTATAGGTTCCAGGTGTAAATTGGAAACTAGGGTCTTTGCTGAATAATAACATATCAGCTGTCATTTTTTCCCTTATTTTCGAAATGTGAATAGTACCTTCATTTATTTCTTCACTTGCAGTAAGTTTCGTGTTATATTTTATACCATGGTTTATCTCCACACCATCCCCGACCATATAATCACGTCCAATACTTCTGACGTTCAGGGACATTATCAAATTGCCTTTTACATCAATGTCCACAACAGCACCTGTACCTTTTCCTGATCTATTGATAATACCAATGTTCTCTATTTTACCATTCATATATCCGTACAATTTACCTATATCACTTATTAAAGACTTAGATGAGGTAAAATTTAATCCATGATTAATAAAATTATCATCATTGAGGGCAAATGAATTATGGATATTGTCATTATCCAACGCGTATATTTTATAGGTATTTTTGTCCTTTGTGCAAATTGTCATTTCTCCACTATTCGTAAATCCTACATAATTTTTTCCTTTCTTCAGTAGTACATTCTGAATACTTTCCATTTTTCCGTTAAATTTATAAAGTAAAATACGAGGTTTATAATATTGAGGTACGTTGACCCACACAGATATGTTTGTAGAGGATATATCGTATTTCTTTTTTCCATTGCTCATATTTATGAAATTCAGCTCCGTGATTTTATGATTTTTCGAAGATAATTGAATAGATGTCGACTGTTTGTCAATAAGTTTATGCTTTACACTTTCCAATAAAATATTCCAGGTGTCATTGTAAATATAATCTTTACCTGATTCGGAAACAGTTATTTCTTCGATGTTATTGTAATTTGTAACAGAAATGGAAACCTTTCCATATCTTCCTTTTGCGGTTTTGGATATAATAGGCAAATTATTGTATAAACCAGGAGCTAGGCTACATTTTATACTTGATAGAAGGGGAAGAAGAACATTCTTTTGTTTGGAAAGAACCCCCTTTTTGTTTATGTATTCTGTACTAATTTCTTCATAATTGTACATGCTTACATCTGTATCTACTTCTACCGTACCTGGTGATGAAAATCCAATTAGATTGGCGCCGGGTAGAGCACATATTCTTATAACAGATAAATCATTTTCGTTATGATTGAAGTGATTACTGTATGGTGTTCCTAGTTTACTTAAAAACTTCTTAAAAATAAAATAGTAATTGGTGGCGTTTTCAAACATGGATGTCGTTACACAATGTTTTACTTGCCAATTTTTTATACAATATGAAAATTGAGATGCTCTTTTAAACATGGCGTCCATATTTCTTACTTTGTCCACATTCCATCTGCTTATGTCGTTATTGAATTCCTGTGCACCTTCAAACATTCCTTTCATATCAATGCATTTTTCAGTATTCCAAGATGAAATATCTCCATTGAACTTTTTACAGTTTCTGAACATAAATTTCATGCTTGTAACATTGCTTACATCCCAACAAGATATATCTTCATTAAAAGAAGTCTGACCAGAAAATAAGGCATGCATTACGGTGACATTGCTTACATCCCAATTACACATTTTTCCGTAAGTTACAAGTGCTGTGTTATGTGTTTTTTCATCTAGGTACAATTTAACCGCGTTATGTATATTTGATGCTGCTTCTGAATTATCTTCGATATCACTTGTTAATACAATTGGCCATGATTTCCAAAATGATAATGTCGGATTCGACGAGAATCCATTCTGGTTGGCATACATTTTATGAAGGTATGTAGAACCCTCAAATATGTCATGAGAACATTCAAGCAAATTACTTGACATCATTTTATCTAAGTTCCAATGTCGAATTTCTTGTTGGAAATCTGTTGCATTTTTGAACATATAATTTATAGATACAACATTTGACATATCCCACATTGATATGTCAATATTAAATTTTTTGCATCCTAAGAACATGTTCTCCATGCTTATTACTTTATGAGTATTCCATGACATAATTTCGTTATTAAATACAATGGCATTCCGAAACATATTTTTCATTGTCATGACATTTCTCGTATCCCAAGTATCTAATGTTTGATCAAAACTAGATGCGTTGTAAAAAGTTCCTTCTGTGGAAAGTATATTTCTAGTATTCCATCCAGAAATATTTTCATTGAATTGTTTGGATTCTTGTTGTTCTATCTTAATGGAAGATAACGGATTTCTACTGTTACGTTTAATAAGATCGTGTATGTATCCTACTGTGGCATCATTGTGACAATAAACGAATATATCATATGGAATATATTTATCTCCTTTTGTTGTTTCCTCCGACTCGAAATAATTCGTAAAGCAATCCGTAATATAGTGAAAGTCGGTACGATTCATATTTGAAATTCTGTATACCTGATCAGAAAATAAATAGGCTAGACTCGTAACTTTATGATCATTGTTGGTTAACCAATGGGAAATAGGACCACCAACGATGTTCCAGTCTTTTAATGACATTTCATTATGAAGAAATTTATACACGTATCTACGAATACTATAATTGTTAAATATCATATCCAAAATACCAAAGAATACTCTTTCTACTCTTTCTTATGATACGTTATTTATCCTATATAATAGAGAACATAATATAAATTTGTCAATGAGCTACTATGTCTTATCATAATTAATTCTGTATAGAATAGTTATGATAATCATTGATAATAATAATAATAATTGATTGATAATAATAATAATTGATTGATAATTGATAATAATTGATAATAATCTGTTTTGCTTC
>Ga0233426_10001035_pt1 | contig 27075 bp, 25 predicted proteins | sample SI_118_April2016_6_FD_179875 | JGI IMG/M metagenome (GOLD analysis project Ga0233426, IMG submission 179875) | Seawater microbial communities from Saanich Inlet, British Columbia, Canada - SI_118_April2016_10_MG | ecosystem: Environmental > Aquatic > Marine > Inlet | place: Canada: British... | reverse complement strand
AAACATTATGTCCAAGGTTTTGCTCTCAATACTGATAACCAAACCACTTAAAACTCGCTTCTCAGGTCTCCCTGAAGAAGTGGAGCGCATTTTAGGGAATTCTTCGCTCACGTCAACAACTATTTTAAATTAATTTTTCGTTTGCTTGGTTTTCGTACAAACCTTACTGGAATTGACGATTATCAATCAATTTACGATAGTTTTCTGAACAAAAGATAAAAATAAAAGACTTCATAACAAGTTGTGTTCTATTTATTGAATTCGCGTTATTTCAATATAAAGCGTACCCTTTTACTAGAGATTAAATCAAAACATAGATAAAGAGCACGTTTATGAATAATAATACTTTAAGATCTTACAAAGGAATTACCCCAATCATGGGTGATAATTCATATGTAGATGAAAGCGCTGTACTCATAGGAGATATAGTTTTAGGTGATGATGTCAGCATTTGGCCACTTGTTGCCGGCAGAGGTGATGTCAATAAAATACGTATCGGCGATCGAAGTAACATACAAGATGGAACAATATTACATGTGACTCGGCGTTCAAGTCATCAACCAGATGGCTTTCCGCTTATTATAGGTGATGATGTGACTGTAGGACATCAGTGTATGTTGCATGGATGTATATTAGGAAATCGAATTTTAGTCGGCATGGGTGCAATAATTATGGACGGTACCGTTGTTGAAGATGATGTCTTTATTGGAGCAGGGACCGTTGTTCCACCTAATAAAGTATTACGTAGTGGTTACCTTTATGTAGGCAACCCTATGAAAGAGGCTCGATTACTTAAAGACAAGGAATTGGCGTTTTTAAAAGAATCGGCCAAGAATTACGTACATTTGAAAAATGAATATATTCAAGAATGTTCAAGTGATAATTAAGCCTTCATATTAATATGAATTTCTTCTCCCTCTGGTTCGTTTTTATCGAGCCAGAGTTCTGCGATTTCTTCCAAGTCAAATTTTGTACAACTATCTATTGTGTCTAACCGACTTAAAGAAAGAGAATGAAAGTAAATTTTCATGCGTTGACCTGAGATCATGCCAGTAAAAGCCCACGCATTATGTTTTTTATCATATGAAAGGTCATCATTAAATATTATCGCTTGATTCATTCTGACATCTCTTGTCTTAACAATGCTAAAACACTTTGTGTATCTGGTTTTACTTTCCGCCAAATAGAAAAACTAACTGCCGCTTGCCCTACTAGCATACCTAAACCATCAATTAGTTTTGCCGCATTACGTTGTTTTGCTATTTTTAAAAACGGCGTTAACGCTTTCCCATATGTCATGTCATAGCAAGTTACATTAGATTGTATAACTTGATCAGAGATAGGAAGCGCTTGACCATTCAATCCTGCAGAAGTTGCATTTATAATAACATCAAAGGCTTGCTCAACAACTTCGTCAAAGGAGCAAGATGAAATTGGTTGTCCCTGATATTGTTCAACAATCTTTTGAGCTTTAGAAACAGTTCGATTCGCTATAACTAATCTCGCTGGGTTTTGCTCTAATAAAGGCAATACAACTCCCTTAGCAGCTCCTCCAGCACCTAAAAGTAATATGCGTTGTTTATAAAGCTTTACTTTATTCGCTAACAAGTCATTTACTAATCCGTCACCATCAGTCGTATCACCGCATATTTCACCATTATTAAATGATAAAGTATTCACGGCTCCTGCAAGCTTAGCTCTTTCGGTTAAGTGATCACAAAGCGCCATGGCTTCTTCTTTAAAAGGTGCGGTAATGTTAGCGCCTATTCCGCCATCAATGATGAATTGCTTAACCGTTTGTTCAAAATGGCCCAATGCGACTAGCTCACTTTGGTAGTTGATATTTTGAGAGGTTTGTTTAGCAAATTGCTGATGAATATATGGTGACTTAGATTGCTTGATTGGATTGCCGTAAACGCGATATTGATCCATAAAAGGTGATCTTAAAGAAAAGAATGATTGAATGTTATAACAATGCCCCAGAGAAAGTTAGTAGAAAAAGACAAAAAAGCAGGATTATGCTTTAGGCAACCCCTGCTTTTTCATTATGAGTTATAAGGTTTAGAACTTATAACCAAGCATTATTGAAAAGACCATAGGATCTACATCGATATCTGCAGAACCTTTGATTGAATCACCAATTTTAAAATTAGCTTCGCTATTAATATCAATATAACGAGCAGAAGCATTGAGGTGCCAGTTATTATTTAATTGATAATCTGCACCTATTTGAGCAGAAAAACCAAAAGAACCGTCTAATTCTAAATCATTAAAACCTAATGATTTAGGTACTGATTTAAATTGTTCATCGAAGAAAATTGTATAGTTGATACCAAGACCAACGTAAGGTTTAAAGTTTGAAGCTACATCAAAATAATATAAGGCACTTACTGTTGGTGGCAAGTGAGTCACTTCCGCCAAAGTTACACCATCTACATTAGCACCAAAAATACCTTCAGAAATTCCTTGAGGATCATTAATGGTTACATCATGTGTAAAAGGAGTTGAAGCTAGTACTTCTACTGCCCAATTGCTGTCATAAAAGTAAACGAAATTTAAGCCAATTTGCGTATTGTCATCAACAGAAAGGGATAAAGGAGTATTTCCCCCTAACGCTTCAACATAAACCCCAGTTTTATCACTATTTGGATCTACCATTGTTAGACCGCCAAGTACAACGATGTCGCCTGCTTTATAATCATTTGCTATTGCTGAGAGAGAGAGTGCTGATAATGCAACTAAAGTAATAATGTTTTTTCTCATGTTAATATCCATAATTAAAGTAATTTTTTTGAATTGAGGTCATTGTATAGAGTGTTTACTTTAAAGGTTTTGATCTAGCGCAAATTTGATGATTTTTATCTTAAAAATATAGACTCACTACGCTACAAGTAAAGGCAACATATTAAGTTGTAATGAATATCACTTTCAAAGCAATGTTTTTATAGATTTTAAAAGATATCAAGTGTGAAATGAGCCACCTCTGATATAGGAGATATTAGAGGTGGGGAAAAGAAAGTACAAACTCCGACAACTTTAGAGCATCGTAAAAATTTTATATCCCCAGACTAAAACAAAATAAACGATGGCAACAAAAACGGCTGCAGATCCTAGGTCTTTAGCTCGACCACTTAACTCATGATGCTCTAAACTAATACGGTCTACCACCGCCTCTATTCCGGTGTTTAACAACTCAGCGACGAGTATCAAAAACAATCCGGAAATTAGCACAGCAAATTCGGCAACACTTTCCGCAATATAAACTGAAACTGGCACTAATACAGCACTAAGCCAAACATATTGACGAAAGGCCATTTCATATTTATATCCAGCCTTTAAACCAAGCCAACTATTTTTTATCGCGGGAACAAACCTTTCTAAATGCCCATATTTATTTTTTTCTATCATTTATTCTGCCAACCAATCTCGAGGGGTTAAATACGCTAATAACTTACCTTCAGCACTTTCTGAAGTTGGTTGATAATTATATTCCCAACGAGCCAGTGGTGGCATAGACATTAAAATGGATTCAGTGCGACCGCCAGATTGCAAACCGAATAGCGTGCCGCGATCAAATACCAAATTAAATTCTACATAACGTCCACGGCGATATAATTGAAATTGTCGATGTGCGTCAGTAAATTCAGTATCTTTACGTTTATTGATAATTGGCACGTAAGCGTCAATAAAACCTTGACCAACCGATTTGATATAATCTAAACAAGTTTCAAAATCCCAACAATTTAAATCATCAAAAAATAAACCGCCTACGCCACGTGTTTCATTACGGTGTTTTAAATAAAAATACTCATCACACCATTTTTTATGTTCATCATAAATACTTTCACCGAAAGGCTGACATAGTGATTTAGCCGTTTGATGCCAATGCACTACATCTTCTTTAAACGGATAAAATGGGGTTAAATCAAAACCACCTCCAAACCACCAAACGGGTGCTTCACCTTCTTTTTCAGCAATAAAAAAGCGTACATTCGCATGCGAAGTAGGAATAAATGGATTGTTAGGGTGGATAACTAATGATACCCCACAAGCTTGCCATTTTCGGCCAGCAAGTTCAGGACGGTGTGCAGTGGCAGAAGGTGGTAATGTATCGCCAGAAACCACCGAAAAATTTACACCACCTTGTTCAATAACTGTCCCCTTTGTTAAAACACGAGTGCGACCACCCCCACCTTCAGCGCGAGTCCAGTTATCTTCAACAAATTTTCCACTACCATCTGTCGATTCAAGTGCCTGACATATGTTGTCTTGTAATTGTTTTAAAAAATCTACCACTTGATTAAAATTTACTTGGCTCATGCGCGAAATTGTTCTCCAGTTAAAGCATCGATGATTTTAGAGGGCTGTGTGAAACCTAGTGTTTGGCCCGTAATAATAAAATCTATTTTTTGAATTAATTTATCAGGTAAAGCTTGCCATACTCTTGCCGGTTCTTCACCTGACAAATTTGCACTAGTAGAAACAATTGGTTTATCCACGCTATTACATAATGCAACAACGTCCGGCTGACTAGTAATCCGCACGGCAATAGTCTCGAATACCCCCGTTAGTAAAGCATGACAGTTTTTATTTTTTGGAACGACCTGTGTAATACCATCAGGCCATCTTGATAGCATCGCAAGACACTTATCTTGTGGAATTTTATCCTCATCTATATAAGGTAATAGTTGAGAATAATTGGCAGCTAATAAAATCAGTCCTTTTTCAGCAGAGCGCTTTTTTAGCAACAATAATTTTTCAATAGCTTTAATATTATCAGGATCACAGCCTAAACCAAAAACTGCTTCGGTTGGATAAGCTATGATGCCACCTTTTTGGTAGGTTTCTATCGCTGTATTCATCAGTCATAAATAAATTGAATTGGGTACGATATTATACTTGTTTTATAATCGAATAAAATTTAAAGTCACAGAAATAATTTATTACATTTCATGTAAATAGAAAAAACTTAGGGTTAAATGATTAACCCTCTTCTGTTTCAAATGAAGCCACTAAATGGAATTTGGTATGAATATCGCACGAAATCTTATCGTTTTAACAATTTTACTTCTCTCATCTTTTTGCAGTATCGCCAATAACTGGGAGCATTTATTCGATCACAATAAATATCAAAATGCCAAAATCTCCCCTGATGGAAAACATATCGCTATTGCTATGGATTATGAAGGTAGTTCAATACTCGTGTTCTTAACAAGAGAAGAGATGAAAACCGTTGGTACAGCAAGATTATCTGGCGGCTACGAAGTAGGTGATTACAAATGGGTCAATAATGAGCGTGTTGTCATAGCGATGGTTAAACACGTGCCATCATTAGAAGCACCTCAATTTTATGGTGAGTTATATGCAGTAAATTTTGATGGTTCACGTGGTAAAATTATCTACGGTTATCAAGCTGGTGAAGACCAAGTCGGTAGCAGATTAAAACGAAAAGAAAGTACATTTGGCTGGGCGAGCATCATTGACGTATTGCCTGAAAATGAAAGGCATATCTTAATAAAATCAACTCCTATGAGTAAAACAGGTGTGCGCTTATCAACCGTTTTATTGTTAAATGTCTATAACGGTATGATTAAGAAAGAACTCGATAAAGCTCCTTTGCCTTTTAGTCGTTTTTTAACGGATACCGCTGGCAATATTAAAGCAGTCGTCGGTACTGATGAACAGAATAAAAGACAACTTTATTTAAAAAAAGACGACCAGTGGCAAAAGGCCCCTGAAGATACGGTTAGCCAATCAGTGTCATTAATTTCGATTAGTGCATCCGGAAAATACCTCTATACCAGAGATAATCACAAGCAAGATTTATTTGGGGTTTTCAAATTAAACTTAAACGATTTTTCATATGAAAGCCTCTATACGGACAAAAACGTAGATGTAACCGATGTAGAATTAACCGTTGATGGCAGAAATGCATACGCGATAAGAATAGACGACGGTTATCCTGCATACCTTATTCTTAATAAAAAGCTTGATGAAGCTGTTATTTTTAAAGACTTACTGAAAACATTCCCTTATAGCTCAATCAATATTACCAGTCGTTCTGATGATGGTGAATTCTCGATTATTATGGTTTCTTCAGATACTAACCCAGGACAACTTTATCTTTACAATAAAAAAGATAATAAGCTAACCATGCTATTTGGTTTTAAACCAGGTATAAAAAATAATGACCTTTATCAATCAGAGCCGATTCAACTAAACGCGCGTGACGGGCAAGTGATTAATGGCTATTTTACACAAGCGAAAGCGTCAGCTAAAAATACATTAGCGCCTGTAGTTGTTATGGTACATGGTGGTCCTCATGGTATTAGAGATTACTGGCAGTTCTCTAATAAAATTCAATATTTAGTGCTAAATGGTTATTCTGTTTTACAAGTAAATTATAGAGGCTCTGGAGGCTATGGCGAAAAATTCAGAGTAGATGGCTATCAAGCCTGGGGAACAACCATTCAACACGACATTTATGATGGTTACCAATGGTTGGTTGACAATAAAAAAGCAGTCGCCGGTAATGTATGTATTATGGGCGCCAGCTTTGGGGCTTACTCTGCGGTGCAAAGCGCAACACTTTACCCAGAAGTATATAAATGTGTGATTGCGAACGCGGGCGTTTATAATTTGGAATTGATTTTAGAAGAAAATGGCAGTAGAGCCGTTAAAAGTTTCTGGCATGAAGCATTAGGCAACAATAAAGATCAGTTAAAAAGTTTTTCACCTGTGAATTATGCTGAGAAAATTCAAGCGCCACTATTATTAGCACACGGTAAAGAGGACCAAGTCGCGGATTTTGAACATGTTGAACAGTTACAAGACGCATTAGACGATGCAAATAAATCGTATGAATGGTTTGTGGTAGAGGATGAAGGCCATGGGTTTTATAACCCTAAAAACCAAAAAGCTTATATGAAAAAAGTACTAAACTTTTTAGATAAGCATTTAAACTAAACTTCGCAATGAATCATCGCCCTAATACAATAGGGCGATGTGCTTTAACAATTAAATCATCAAACTTAACTTAACAAATTAAACAAACAACTCTTTTACTTTTGCACGTAAAATAAATTTTTGAATTTTTCCCGTGGATGTTTTCGGTAGTTCACTGAATATGACTGTCTTGGGTGCTTTAAAGTTTGCCATATGTTCTCGGCAGAATTTTATAATTTCAGCTTCAGTTGCCTCTTTCCCTGCTTTTAAACTAACAAAAGCACATGGAGTTTCTCCCCATTTTTCATCTTTTCTTGCAACAACCGCAGCTTCCATGACTGCAGGATGCTGGTAAAGCACGCCTTCTATTTCTACTGATGAAATATTCTCACCACCAGAGATAATAATATCTTTGGAGCGATCACGAATTTCAATAAAACCATCAGGATGTTTAACTGCGAGATCACCCGAATGAAACCAACCATCTTTAAATGCCTCAACGGTAGCGGTATCATTTTTTAAGTACCCTTTCATGGTGGTATTGCCACGAAACATGATTTCACCAATAGTCTCAGCGTCAGCAGGTACCACTTCCATCGTTTCAGGATCTAATACATCAACATCTTCTTGCGTTGGATAACGAACGCCTTGCCTAGCTTTTAGTGCCGCACGTTCATCATCAGTACAATCATTCCATTCATCTTTCCATTCACTCACAACACAGGGACCATATACTTCTGTTAAACCATAACCTTGAGTAATATCAAAGCCTCGGCTTTCCATTCCTTTTATTACCGCTGCAGGTGGTGGTGCGCCAGCTGTCATTATACTAATACCACGAGGTACTTTATTTAATAGATTATCATCGGCATTTAAGATCATGTTTAACACTATGGGTGCTCCACAAAAATGACTGACGTTATGATCAATTAAGCTATTCACAATGGCATTTACTTCAACCTGTCGTAGGCAAACTTGGATACCACCCATTGCAACAATTGTCCAAGGGAAACACCAGCCATTGCAATGAAACATGGGCAAAGTCCACAAGTAAACTGACTTATTATTTATTGGCCAAATCATATTATTACCGACGGCATTGAGATAGGCACCACGATGAGAATAAACCACGCCCTTAGGGTTACCCGTTGTACCAGACGTGTAATTGAGCGCCAGTCCCTGCCATTCATCAACAATAAAGTTACCTTGGTAACTTTCATCACCTTCAGCCAATAATTCGGCGTATTCAATATCGCCAATACATTCCGCATCTTCACAATCAACATCATCGTTAATATCAATCACTAAAGGATTTCGCGAGCAAAGCACCAGCGCTTTTTTTACCACGGGAGCGAAGGCAGTGTCTGTGAGTAATACATCAGTCTCGCCATGGTCAAGAATAAATGCTATCGCTTGAGCATCTAAACGAATATTGATTGAATTCAGTATCGCTCCCGTTAAAGGCACACCGTAATGGGCATCTAAAAAAGCAGGAATGTTCGCAGCAATAATACTGACAGTATCACCAATTTTAACCCCTCTTTTAACTAGTGAAGAAGCGAGTCTTCGAACGTTACTTCGATATTCTCGATACGTAATTTTTTGCTCACCATGAATGATGGCAATTTTATCTGGATACACATCAGCAGTACGATTTAAAAAATTGATCGGAGACAATGGCTGACTATTCGCGGCAACCTTTTCTAACCCTTGATTATAAATATTACTCATAACCCATCCTCATAATATTAGCGTTATGGTTACTTGGACCATAGTTTCTGATTAGCTTATTTTACGTACATTTTAAATTATACATATCCTCCTTTGGTCTAATACTGTCGACAATAAAGATTAAAAATAGCAATTAATTGAAAGGTACTTGTACTATTAATAAATATTGTCTACATAAATATTTAAATACTCTGATAATTCAAATTAGTTAAATTTCATTTGTCGTTTTTAAAAACAATTTTTCGGAACATATTTCCGTATTAAAGCAAACAAAGGTATAATGCGCGGCTTATTTTTAGTGATGCTACAATCACTACTTTCGGCTAGCAATTAACAAGGTGATATATCATGAAAGTCGGTATTATTATGGGGTCAAAGTCAGATTGGCCAACAATGAAACACGCAGCAGATATGCTTGATTTATTAAATGTCCCTTATGAAACGAAAGTAGTATCTGCGCATAGAACACCACATTTACTTGCTGAATATTCTGAAGCAGCTAAAGATCGCGGTATTAATGTTATTATTGCTGGAGCCGGTGGTGCTGCTCACCTTCCTGGTATGGCAGCGGCTTATACACCTCTTCCTGTATTAGGTGTTCCAGTTCAATCAAAAGCATTGAATGGTCAGGACTCTTTACTCTCTATTGTTCAAATGCCAAAAGGCATCGCGGTAGGTACATTAGCTATAGGTACTGCGGGTGCTGCAAACGCAGGTTTATTAGCGGCACAAATTATTGGTACGCATAATCCAGAAATTATGGCTAATATTGAACAGTTTAGAAAAGAACAAACTAACAATATCTTAAGTAACCCTAACCCTTCAGAATAGAGTGTAATAGCAATGAAAAAAGTGTTGGTTTTAGGTGCAGGTCAATTAGCTCGTATGATGGATTTAGCTGGCGCTCCTTTAGGGATGGATATTAAAGCGTTTGATGTTAGAACAAATAACGTTGTTCATCCTGTTGATCCAGAACATATTTATGGTGACTTACAAAGTGGTATCTCAGAATGTGATGTTATTACGGCTGAATTTGAACACGTTGCACATAATACGCTCGAAGAATGTGAAGCCAGCGGTAAATTATTTCCCAGTAGCAATGCTATAAAAATCGGTGGCGATCGTCGTCTAGAAAAAACATTACTTGAATCATGCCAGGTTGCTAACGCTAAACACTACATTATTGAAAACAAAAACGATTTTGATGAAGCACTTCAACAACTTGAATTACCGATTATTTTTAAAAGTGCTTTAGAAGGATATGATGGTAAAGGCCAATGGCGTTTAAAGTCAGCAGATCAAGCAGAACAAATTTGGTTAGATATGGCTAAGTTTATCGCCGATGCAACTTCTTCGGTTCCTCAAGGTATTGTTGCTGAACAAATGGTGCCTTTCGATCGAGAGGTCTCACTTGTAGGCGTACGAAATACCCTAGGTGAAATTGCCGTTTATCCGTTAACAGAAAACCATCACACCAATGGAATTTTAAGTGTTTCGGTTGCTGCTCCTATTGATAAAAACCTACAAGCAAACGCTGCTGATGTCTTCAAGAAAATAGCTGAAGAATTAAATTATGTTGGCGTGCTTGCCATAGAATTTTTTCAAGTAGGTAAAGAGCTACTCGTTAATGAAATAGCCCCTCGAGTACATAATTCAGGTCACTGGACTCAACAAGGCGCTGATACGTGTCAATTTGAAAACCATTTACGTGCGATTTGTGGCTTGCCATTAGGTGGAACACAATTAATACGCCCTACGGCGATGGTAAATATTATTGGTGAAGATGATATTTCAGATGATATTTTTTCAATACCTAGTGTATCACTGCATTGGTACGACAAAGACAAGCGCGTTGGTAGAAAAATGGGTCATATTAACCTGTGTGGTAAAAATGAAACTGAATTGGCCGAACGTTTAGTGCATTTATCTACACTGCTAAACAAAGAATCTTTTCCTGATTTAAGCGAATTTGCTACACGCTACTTAGCTAAAACCTCTCAATAATCATTTAGATAGAATAAAGGCAATGAAAGAATTGCCTTTATTCTACTTGAAAGTGTCCGCATTTTTTTTGTGCACACTGTAACTTCTCTCCTGCCGACATATTTCTTTTCAATAAAAGGCCAAAGCCACATTGCTGACAAGTGCCTGCAACAGGTGCATGATTGACGATAAACTTACATTTTGGGTAATTATCACAAGAATAAAACGTTTTACCATAACGACTTGTGCGCTCTATTAACTCCCCTTTTTTACACTTTGGGCAATTAACACCGGCATCTTCATGGTGACTTGTATCTTCAATATGATGACACTCAGGAAAGTTACTACACCCAATAAACATCCCATAACGACCTTGTTTAACAGCAAGCTCATGGCCACATTTAGGACATTCACTACCCGCTAATATTTGATCATCAACTTTTTCATGCTCAACAACAGGACGTGTATAAGAACAGGAAGGATAGGAAGCACAGCCCCAAAAGGCACCTGATTTACTATGCTTAATTGCTAGTTCACTTCCGCACTCAGGACAAACTTCAAATGCCTTTTCAAGTGCATGTTCATGATGGGAAAACATAGAGTCGTCAGAATTAGACATAACTAAAACACAAGTAACATAATATGAATGTATTATGCCATAAGAGGGGTTTGTGAGAATAGCCTATTTAATATTCGACTATTCTCGATAAAAATAACTACATGATTTTACTAATGAAGAGGGCCTTCTTGTTCATCAAAAATTAAATCCTCCATTTGCGAATAAGCAGTTTCTTTACCTGGTACATTAAATAGCACCATTAAAACAACCCACTTTAAATCATCAATAGAGAAAAACTTAGTATCAAGTTCCATCACACGATCAATGACCATTTCACGCGTAGTAAAATCAAGCACATTCACTTGTTCTAAAAACATCAAGAAGCCACGACATTCTATATCAAGTAATTGATTTTCTTCATCCGTATAAATGCGGAATGAACGACTCGCTTCACGTGAAAAATATGGATAGCTGTCGGTGTCTTGTAATGCGGCTAATTTTTCTAACCATGAAAGTGCTTTATAAATTTCATCTTGGTGAAATCCAGCACGGGTTAATTCATCAGTGAGTATGTCGTGGTCTACCATTACCTCGGCTTCACTATGAATATAGTTTTCAAAAAGGTACATCAAGATATCAAACATAATTAGCCCCTATTAATTTTTAAGGTAGCCCCCTGGTACCGCAGACACCAGACCTTTAAGCTCAAGCATTGTTAATCGGGTTAGCACTACATCTGTGGGTAGTTTACTCCGAGAAACCACCGTATCTACGGGAGTGATTTCATATCCCACACTAGCTAACAATGAATCGTTAAACAAGTCCTGATCACAACTTTTTTTTGACTCTTTTTCTTTCTCTTTGTTTCTACTCTTCTTTATATCTAAGTTTAGACCATTTTTTGAATCAAACCTCATTTCATCCATTATATCGGCAATTTCATCAACAAGTTTAGCCCCTTGTTTAATTAACCAATGACAACCTTTAACTTGAGGATTATTAATATTACCTGGAACAGCAAAAACATCTCTATTTTGTTCAAGTGCACAACGAGCGGTAATTAACGACCCACTCTTCATTGCGGCTTCAATAATAAGTACACCAGCTGACATGCCACTAATAATACGGTTTCGTTTCGGAAAGTGACCAGATTTCGGTGGCGTATTCGGTAAGAATTCGCTAACAATAACACCTCCATTGGCAATGATATCCTTAACTAAATGTTTGTGACGCGTTGGATAACAAAGATCTATCCCTGTAGCAATAACGGCAATAGTTGCACATTTATTATCAATCACTCCTTTATGGGCATAAGCATCAACACCTAACGCTAAGCCACTTGTAACTACAATGCCTTGTTCTGAAAGTTCTCGAGCAAGCTTATAAGCGGTTTCTCGACCATGAATGCTAACATTTCGGCTGCCAACCACCGCCAGTTGTGGTCGGTTTAATATTACACTATCCCCTTGCACAAATAAGACTAAAGGCGGATCATAAATTTCTTTTAATCTTTGAGGGTAATCACTGTGGTCAAACGGAATAATTTTTCCGTCAATTTGCTCAACATTTTCAATAATAGTATCAATTCGCGACCAATCAGGAGATATAATCGCTTGATACTATTTGTCTGTCAGAGTTGATGCACTTTTAGGTGGCGGATTGATAAACAAATCAGCTAATGAGAATTGTTCGAGTAGTGCTATTTTTTTCTGAATAGTTAAACGAGGAATAAATTTAAAAGCCAACCAAAAACGCACATTATCAGTGGATTTAGGTTGGCTTAATGCTTTACCTTTATTGCTACTTCTTCCTGATTTTGCATCTGTTTTCTCCCTAAAACAGTTTCATCATATTTATATTATGGGGCGGTTACCGAATCTTCTAGCCTCAATGGTTTTTCTGAACTTAAAATAATTGCCATACTCACTTGTTCAAAGACTTTAAATACCATCATTTTACCAATCGCTTCTTTTGGCATTTGATAATCAGATTCTGCGTTATTTACCATTCTATTCCAGCGCGACGCATCAGTGGTATAAACAGGTCCATCATTAGTTTCAACAACTCCAGGACTTAAACGATTGACCGATAAAACATCTCCTTGTTTAACACCATGACTTAAACCTTGATCAATGAAAACAACTTCAAGCTTGCCAAATTCTCTCATTCCATTTGACGCTTTAATGATTGTACCTTGAATTGCACTATTGGCAGCTTGCATAGTAAAAAATGAGGGTAGCAATTGTCCTTCATTAACCGGCTTAACAATATCTCCTGAACGTATTTCCCGAACAGCACCTTCAACATAAATGGTTGAGGGCGTTTTAGTAGTTTTATCACCTTGACGAATGGCTTTACCAGTCCCCACTAAACGAGCATGGTAACCAATAACCTCTTCAGTCGTTGGTGATAAAATAGCATCTGCCTTTTGATATACCCCGTAAGATTTACCTACGGATAAATCGCCATTCACATAAAGTTTTACGCCATCAACACTTGATTTATAACCTTCATCACTGCCTAAAATATATGATCCATTCTCAAGTTCAGCTTCAGAAAGCACGGTGTCGTATTTAACAAATGGAGATAAAACATTTAACGAGATAGTTTCTACTGGGTTTTGATCTTTTAAAGAGGTACGTACTTTAGGTGACCACTTTATAGCTGGCTTACCTTTTACCAACATCGGCTGACCGTTTTCATCAAAAACAAGGTTAAGTGCTTCGCCAGGATAAATTAAATGTGGATTTTGTATTTCTGGGTTAATTCGCCATAATTTTGGCCATAACCAAGGTTGTTGTAAAAACTTGGCAGATATATCCCAAAGGGTATCTCCTTTTTTTACCACGTAAGATTTTGGTGCATTTTGCGTCAGCTGAAGTTCATCTGCTATAACACTCAACGGCAAAATCAAACAAAATATCGTTAAAGTTATCCTTTTTAGCATACTAATCCGCCTATTCTTCTCTCAATTAACCTAAAGTAGCGTAAAGCACTAGGATTAATTATATTTAATGGCTAAAATTGAAACATAACACTCTATGCGAAATTTCGCGAATCCTTTTGAAAAATTATGGCTATATTAGACGTTTTAAGATTTCCAGATGAAAGACTACGAACTAAAGCAATTCCTGTTGCTGAAGTTAATGATGATATTAAGAATATTGTCGCTGACATGTTTGAAACTATGTATGCAGAAAAAGGCGTTGGCTTAGCAGCAACCCAAGTGAATATTCATCAACGCATTGTTGTCATTGATGTATCTGAAGACAAAGAACAATCATATGTATTGATTAACCCTGAAATCATCAAGAAAAATGATGAAATCATGATCAATGAAGAAGGTTGTTTATCAGTACCAAGCAGCTATGCAAAAGTTGAACGCCATACCGAAGTAACAGTTAAAGCACTTGATATTGACGGTAAAGAATTTGAATTAGCTGGTGATGAATTATTAGCTATTTGTATTCAGCATGAATTAGATCACCTTAATGGCGTACTTTTTGTGGATTATTTATCACCACTTAAACGCAAACGAATTCAAACAAAATTAGAAAAAGAAGCTCGTTTAGCTAAAGCTGACGCTTAATCACTGTTATTAATTATAGAATCTACCTATGTCACCACCTTTAAATATTATTTTTGCGGGCACACCAGATTTTGCAGCTAAGCATTTAGCTGCACTGATCAATTCTCAACACAATATTATTGCTGTTTATTGTCCGCCAGATAAACCGGCAGGTAGAGGAAAAAAACTAACGGCATGTGCAACAAAGCTTTTAGCCCTTGAACACAATATTCCTGTTGAACAACCTAAGAACTTTAAAGAAAGTGAAGATCAGCAAACATTAATCAACTATCAAGCAGATATTATGGTAGTTGTCGCCTATGGTTTATTACTTCCGAAAGTTATTTTAAGTGCGCCACGTCTTGGTTGTATTAATGTGCATGGTTCTATTTTACCGGAATGGCGTGGAGCAGCTCCCATTCAGCGAGCCATTGAAGCTGGCGATCCAAAAACTGGCGTAACCATTATGCAAATGGACGAAGGGCTTGATACTGGCGATATGATTCTTAAGGCGACTTGTGAAATAAGTCAACAAGATACCAGCGCCACTATTTATGAAAAGCTCGCTGAGCTTGGACCACAAGCATTATTAGAGACGCTAACGTTAATGGCTGAAAATAATCATCAGTGTGAGCTGCAAAATAATGACTTGGCAACTTACGCATCAAAACTTAATAAAGAAGAAGCTGAGTTAAATTGGCAGTTACCCGCCAAAATATTGCATCAAAAGTTACGTGCATATATCCCTTGGCCGGTTGCTCAATTTACTTTGACTGATGAAAAACATCAGCAGCATCGTATTCGAGTATGGCAAGCCAGTATTGTAGAAAGTGACTTTCAAGATGCCCCAGGTACTATCGTAAATGTTGATAAAACTGGGATAACTATTGCAACAGGCGAACAAGCATTGAAGTTAGAGATTTTGCAATTACCAGGTAAAAAATCATTAGCATTTGCCGATGTTTTAAATGGTCGTGCAGATTGGTTTCAAAAAGGTCAATCTATTAACGGCATAGGTAAATAAAATCATGGCAACTAATGTTAGAGCACTTGCAGCTAAATGTTCTTATGCTGTTATAGATAAAGGGCGAAGCCTTGCCGATGAATTACCTACTTTACAGGCCAAAGTAGAAGGTAAAGATAAAGGGCTGTTGCAAGAATTATGTTATGGCGTACTCCGATATTTACCTGAGTTAGAACATGAAGCAAGGCAACTGATCCAAAAACCTCTAGTGGCAAAACAAAGAGCCATTCACTTTTTAATTTTAGTGGGCATATACCAAATAAAATATACTCGAATTCCAGACCATGCTGCTGTGAGTGAAACAGTTGCAGCGACTAAACCCTTAAAACACCAGCACTTAAAAGCATTAGTTAATGGTATATTACGAAACTTTCAGCGTAAAGAAACTAATTTAGAAGATACCTTACCTGACGCAATTAAGTTTAATCACCCAAGTTGGTTTATTAAAAAAATACAAAAAGCCTACCCAACAGATTGGCAAGGCGTACTAATTGCTAATCAAGAAAGACCACCCATGTGGCTTAGAGTCAATCAGCAACATAATAGTGTAAGCCAATATCTAGCATTACTTGAAAATGCCAATATTGAAGTTGATCACATCGATGAGTTCTCTGGTGCGATTAAACTCATTCAAGCAACCGATGTCAATAACCTGCCAGGTTTTGAACTAGGACACATATCTGTTCAAGATGGTGCCGCTCAACAAGCTGCTCTACTTTTGGATTGCCAAGAAAATGATCATGTGCTTGATTGTTGTACCGCACCTGGAGGGAAGACGTGTCATATTTTAGAGCTTTTCCCTACGATTAAGTCAATGACCGCTATAGATATTGAAGAAAAACGGTTATTACGTGTAAAAGAGAATTTAACGCGATTAAACCTTCAGGCAAAAGTCATTGCAGCTGATGCATCGAAACCTGAATTATGGTGGGATAATCAGCAATATGATCGTATTTTACTTGATGCCCCTTGTTCTGGCACCGGTGTTATTAGACGTCATCCAGATATAAAATGGTTAAGAAAATCAACAGACATTGAAGCCTTAACGCTATTACAACAACAAATATTGAAAAATATATGGTCTTTGCTTAAACCCGGTGGTACTTTGCTTTATGTTACTTGCAGTATATTACCTGAAGAAAACTGTGAACAAATTCAGCAGTTTATTTCAGAAAATTCCGATGTAGAACTTATTACTATAGAAAATACCCAACAGAAAATAGGCTGGCAAATTTTACCTAATGAACAGTCTATGGATGGTTTTTATTACGCTAAGCTAAAAAAGAAAAATAACGGATAGCACTTAATGAAAATAGTCATAATTGGCGCAGGACAAGTTGGTGGAACACTCGCAGAAAACTTAGTGGGTGAAAAAAATGAAATCACTTTAATTGACACCAACGCTGAAATTTTACGTGAACTGCAAGATAAAATGGATTTGCAGGTAGTCGTTGGTCAAGGTTCTCATCCTGATGTTTTAAAACAGGCTGGCGCGGAAGATGCTGAGTTAATTATTGCTGTTACCAGTGATGATGCCACCAATATGATCGCCTGCCAGATTTGTTTTTCATTATTTAATACTGCCACAAAAATAGCCCGTATTCGTTCAGCAAAAATATTAAAGTATCAAAATGAGCTTTTTCAGCACAACAGTATTCCAGTTGACCACGTTATTGCACCTGAGCAACTCGTCACCCGTGATATTGCTCGATTAATTGACTACCCTGGTGCATTGCAAGTATTAGAATTTGCCAAAGGTAAAGTAAGTTTAGTTGCCGTTAAAGCATATTATGGTGGCCTATTAGTTGGCCACGCACTTTCAACGCTACGTGAACATATTCCAAATGTAGACACTCGTGTTGCTGCAATTTACAGAAATGGTAAACCTATTCGTCCTTTAGGTACCACTGTTATTGAAGCCGATGATGAAGTCTTTTTTATTGCAGCCACCATTCATATTCGCGCTGTGATGAATGAACTACAAAAACTCGAGCCTGCTTACAAGCGAATTATGATCGCTGGTGGTGGTAATATTGGTGCTGGATTAGCCCATTTATTAGAAAAAAATCATCAAGTTAAATTGATTGAACATACGCCGAAAAGAGCTGCATATTTAGCGTCAGAATTAAGCGATACATTAGTGTTTGTGGGTGATTCATCAGACCAAGAACTATTAATGGAAGAACATGTTGATCAATTTGATGTTTTTATTGCCGTAACTAATGATGACGAAGCAAATATTATGTCGTCTTTACTCGCAAAACGACTAGGTGTTCGTAAAGCGATGGTGTTAATTCAACGTAGCGCTTACATTGATTTAGTTCACGGAAGTAATATTGATATAGCTGTTTCACCTCAACATGCGACAATTTCAGCATTATTAACACATGTACGAAAAGGTAGTATTAATAATGTTTATAGTTTGCGTGGGGGGGCTGCTGAAGCAATAGAAATTATTGCAAAAGGGAATGAGAACTCTTCGAAAGTAATAGGTAGAACGATTGCCTCTTTAAAATTACCACCAGGAACTACCATTGGCGCTATAGTACGTGATGAAGAAGTAATAATAGCTCATTCTCATACGGAAATTTTAGCTGAAGATCATGTGATTTTATTTTTAGTTAATAAAAAATATATCTCTGATGTAGAAAAATTATTCTATGTAGATCCTCTACAATTTTTTTAGGGATAAATTGATTAAGAACGCCAAAACGCTGGTGTAAATAACACCAGCAACGTAAATATCTCTAAACGACCAAATAACATAGCAATAATAAGTACCCACTTACTAGAGTCACCTAGACTAGCAAAGTTAGCAGCTACTGCACCCAAACCAGGGCCTAAGTTATTTAAGCATGCAGCAACAGCAGTAAATGCTGTAATATCATCAACGCCGGCGGCTAATAACGCCAACATACAAAGCACAAATACCGCAGCATAAGCGGAGAAAAAACCCCAAATAGCTTCTACAACTCTATTTGGCAAAGCTTTATTTCCAAGTTTAATCGTAAAGATAGCTTTCGGATGAACAAGCTTATTTAACTCTCGAAGTCCTTGTAAATACAATAAAACGACCCTTACAACTTTCATACCTCCACCGGTGCTACCTGCACAACCACCAATGAAACTAGAAAAAATCAATAGAATAGGTAATAACGTTGGCCAATCAGCAAAAGACGTCGTTGCAAATCCAGCGGTTGTACTAATTGAAACCGATTGAAATAAGGCTTGATCAAATGCCTCAAAGCCGTTTTCATAAACACCAACAGACATCAATACAGTAAAGCACAACAAAGTCAGTACAATCTGAATAGAAATAAACACTTTAAATTCAGGGTCATAAAAATATGCGCGTAACGATTTACTATGAACCACCGCAAAATGCAGAGCAAAATTAACGCCAGAAATCAGTAAAAAGAACACACAGATAAAATTAATTAATGGACTATCGAAGTAACCCATACTTAAATCGTGGGTTGAGAATCCGCCAATAGCAATAGTTGAAAAGGCATGACAGATAGCATCAAACAAGGTCATCCCTGCTCCCCAATAGCTTAATGAACAAGCGATGGTTAACGACAAATAAATATACCAAAGATGTTTTGCCGTATCGGCAATTCGCGGTGTCATTTTCGAATCTTTTACAGGTCCCGGCGTTTCCGCACGATATAACTGCATACCACCGATACCTAGCATAGGTAATACCGCTACAGCTAAAACAATAATACCCATACCACCTAGCCACTGTAATTGTTGCCTATACCACAAAACAGCATGAGGTAAGCCATCAATTTTGGTTAAAATAGTAGCGCCGGTAGTTGTTAAGCCAGAAAACGATTCAAAAAAGGCATCAGCAACTGTCAAATTAGGTTGCTCTAATAACATAAATGGTACAGCAGAGAAACTCGCTAATACTGTCCAAAACAGAACAACAATAAGAAAACCTTCTCTCGCTCTTAAATCACTTTTTTCATCTCGATTTGGATACCAAGCAAATAAGCCCGCCACCAAACAAAAGACAAAAGACATTAAAAATGAGACACCACCGCCATCGCGGTAGATCAATGAAACAATTGCAGGAGGTAGCATGGTAACACTTAGTAGTGTTACTAAAAGTCCTAATATTCGGATAATATTTCTATATTGCACGACTAATTATGCTTCTTATTATTTATGTTTCTTAACTGAGTTTAATATTAATTGCCCTGAAGACAATGTTTGTAATTGCTCTTCTATTAACAGTAAACTTTCTTCTGGAATAGCCAAAGTAAGTAAAACATCTTCTTGGTAGCATTGCTCAACAACCTCACCGCCTATTAAACCAAGCAGATGTAGCACATCATTCACTTGAGTATACTGACATGCTAACGTTTTCTGTACCATAGGAATTTTAGTTTTTGTTTTCAGTATTGTAAGTGCTTGCCTAACGCTTCCGCCATAAGCTCGTTGCAAACCGCCAGTGCCCAATTTAATTCCACCAAAATATCGAACAACAACAGCACAGACTTCACCAATATCACTTCCTTGAAGTACTTGTAACATTGGACGACCAGCCGTACCTGATGGCTCGCCATCATCTGAAAAACCGTAACATTGACTATTATTAGGATGAGAGCTGACAAATGCATAACAATGATGTCGTGCTTGGGGATGCAATTGCATAATACTTTTCAAGAAAGTTTTAGCGGCTTCATTAGAAGAACAAGGTGATAGGTAGCAAATGAATCGACTTTTATTGACCATTGTTTCATCTATCACTTCGCTTGCCGCTATTTGATAAGTCAGTGACACGATAAATATTAACTAATTTAATCTAGTTCTAAATCACGGGTCATATTTTCATTATGTGATTGGTGAACAATAATATTATCTTCAATTCTAATACCACCAAACTGACGCATTTCATTAATATTTTTCCAATTGATCATGTCACCATTTTTAGATTTTTTTAAATCCGCTAATAATGAATCAATAAAATATAGCCCAGGTTCTATCGTAAATACCTGTTCACTTTCAATTGTACGAGAAGTTCTTAAAAAAGGATGCGCTTCAGGTGTATTAACATGTGTGCCGCGTTCATCAGCCATAAAGCCCCCCACATCATGAGTTTGAAGACCTAAATGGTGTCCTAGTCCATGTGGGAAAAACGTACTCACCACACCCGCTTCTGCCGCAATTGCTGCATCAACAGTTAAATAATCAAACTCTTGTAAAACATCCGCTATTTCATGATAGGTTTTGATATGCAAATCTACATAACTTTTCCCAGGCTGGAGCCCATCAATAGCATTTAGCATAAGTTGATCCATACGAGTGATCAGTTCGCCAAATTTATCTCGCTTATAGGAGTAAGTTCGAGTGATATCAGATGCATAGCCATGATAATTAGCTCCTGCATCGATTAAAAATGAGTGATGTGCTTGTGGCACTCTTCTTTCTAAAGCGGTGTAATGTAAAATAGAAGTATTTTCATTTAGTGAAACTATATTCCCGTAGGGTGTTTCACTCTCAGTATGCTGAGTAGCCTTTAAATAAGCTTGTTGAATATCATATTCTGAAGCACCATCATAAAATGCAGCTTTTGCTGCTTTGTGGCCTTTAACGGCAATGATGTTGGATTGACGCATACATTCTTGTTCATATGATGTTTTATAAGCGCGATGAAAATGTAAATAATTCAATAATGTATCTGGATTAATACTTTCAAAGCCTAACGCTTGAGCGACTTCAACATGAGCACCAACATAAGCAAATCCCTTTTTATCATAAGGTAATAACTGATCAACACCAGAAGCCTTACTCAGGACTTTAATATCAAAAAATTCATTCCAATAGCTTTCTGATAATTCAATAACTTTATGCCAAAAATCAGTCGGTTGATAATAAATGAGTGTCGGTTTATCTTCACCATTTATGATCAACCATGAATTGGGTATATTAACGAGGGGTAACCAATGTTTAAAATGAGGATTCACTTTAAATGGGTAGCTTAAATCATCAAGAAATACTTTTAATTCCTGTCCTGAATGAATGACTATACCTTGCAAATTATCACGTTTAAGTGCATTTTTCGCTCTTATTTGTAACTCGGCTACATGCGCCGGATATAATGCTGACAGTTTACTCATTTGATCACCCTAGTGAAAAATTTTAGCCATCATATCATAGCGATATAAGCAGTTCAGCAATTGTAATTTTCAATAACGTTTTTAACTACAATTGCGTGATAGTTAAGCTATGAAGCTGGTTAAACAATTTACTTTCTTCACCTGCTTTATGTTGATATATCTCCTGATAAGCGAGCACACTTTTAACGTATTCACGCGTTTCTTTGAAAGGAATTGTTTCTATCCAAATATCTGCTGGTAATTCTGCAGCTGATTGTAACCACTTTTTAACGCGATAAGGTCCTGCGTTATATGCAGCGGTAGCAAGAACTTGATTACCTTTATGTCTATCAAGTAAGTTTTTTAAATATTTAGTCCCTAAGTTAATATTGTTTTTACTATCAAGCAAATACTTAGTAGACACCTTTTTCCTTCTAGTTAAATGCTTTGCTGTATCGGGCATTAATTGCATTAACCCTCGCGCACCAACTGACGAATTTGCGTCAGACATAAAAGAACTCTCTCGACGAGTAATGGCAAATGCCCATGCAGGATTAATGGCATATTTAGTGGCGTGTTCTGTAATTTCATCATTAAAAGCAAGCGGAAAACGTAAATCTACATCATCTAAATAGCCTACTTGTGACAATGCAAAAATAGCACGATCATACCAACCTATTTCATTTGCTAATTTAGCTGCAACTAATTTTTGTCGTTCGGTGAGTTGTCTTAACCAATAATTCCACTCTTGTCTTGCTTGGTAATAACGACCTAAATGAAAAAATTCAAACGCTCGCTTACCCGCCGCATTTTGAAATAACTCTATTTTTTCTTGCTCGGATATTTGCAGAGGTTTATCTTGTAAATTAATAGGTTTATCACTATATGTTGCGGCTAAAAATCCATAGTAATGACGACTATCAGCTAACTTTTCCATTAAATATTGGCCTTGTTCGGCCTCATCTGTTTCTAACAAACTACGAGCATACCAATATTTCCATTGTTGCTTTTGCTGATGGTATTGTGGCAAAGACAGTAATTCTACTTTTATCGTTGGCCAATCTTGTTTCCTCAAAACATCAGCAATTTTCCATTGCACAATATTGTCTGTTAAGTTGTTATCTTCTACTTGTTTTAGCCATTCATTGGCAGATTGATGATTTTTACTAGCCAATGCTAATGAAAACTTGAGCGCTATTTGTTGTAGCTGATCATTATTGAAGGCAAAAGTATATTTTGCTTGTTTGAATGATTTAAGTGCTCTATTTTGATCCCGCCAAATTAACCGTTTAATACCATAAGTATAAATAGTGGTTTCTTTTTCATTTTTATTAGGAAAACGACTTAAATTTGTAATGTAAGCAGGGTCTTTTCTAACTTTATGCCATAGTTTCCCAAGGTATTGCTCTTCAAGAGGAAGCAAACCAGTTAAATAAGGAATTAAGGTATGCTTTCCACCATCTGCTGCTTTAGCTAAGCGTTGCCAAATATGTACATTCGTTCTTAATCCAGCTTGTTCCCATCGTTCAAATAAAGGGTCACAGGCTTTTGGTTGAGATTTTCCTACTACCCACAATTTCGCAACTTTAGGTAAAACGACGGCATCTTTCATACCTTTATTTAATTGGTACTGATAATAATGACAAGTGAGATTAACGTCGTTAGTGGGTTTAAAAAATTCAATAAATAATGCCTGACGATTTCTCTTAATCAAATAATTGAGCCACTTTTTTCTTAATGGCCAATCTAATGGTGAGCCTTGATACTTATCTAAAAACATTGAAATTTCTTTCGCTGAAGAAACACGCATACGATGAATTAAACGTTTTTGATCTAAGTATGGTTGTAAAGGATAATAATTTAACTGCTGATAAAGACTTAGATATATAGAAGAATTTGACTTCCAAAGCTGCTTTTCAGCTTTTTCATAGGTTTGTCGAAGTATGTGCCCTTCAGCGGCATTAGACGTGAAAACAATACTGAAAAGTAAGGCGAAAACCAGAAAAAAAGTGTGCATAAAAGAGCCTAAAGAGTTTGTCTTCTATTAGGTTATTCACCCTATGGCAACAAAGCAAGCAGATTTATACAAAAATACATTTCCGCATTTGGTAGTTATAAGTATTTACTGTTAAGATAAAAAAAAATCTCAGAAATGTCCTTAATGAATAAATTAACCATTATCTTTCTAGTTATTGTATTACTTCCTTTCTCAGTTTTTGCTCAAAATTCACATAAAGTTGGTGCTGGGCTGAATTATCACCTTGATCAAGAAAATGGGCCTGGATATCACATTTTTTACCAATGGCAGTTTGGTGAGTCATTTGAATTTGAAACGCGATATTTTTATAATAATGACATTATTATAAAAAGTAATGATGACGATGTTTTTGCTAATTATGACCAGTTTTCTATCGGGGCCAATTTTATAAAACGCTATAATAGCGATTTGTCGATTAAAGCCGGTACAGGGTTAGGGTTTATCATTTCTAGTTCAAATGAATCTGTAATAGAAAAGCAAACAATGGCACCTTATATAATGCTAGCGGCAACTTATAAGTTAACAAAAGATTTGTCCATTGAGTTTGGCCAATTTACTCACTTTAATAGTGAACTTGTTGATACCAACCATAGCCTGTTTTTATCGTTAAGTTATCAATTCGGACAAGCATATAATACCTATTCTCAAGAAATTCAACCTCCAGAACCCGCCTTAAGAAATACTACAACGTCAACCCCTAGGCAAGTTAGACCGACTGTTTCGCCTGATATGGTTAAAAGTTCAAATGACTCTAAATTAGCTTCAGCAAAATCAACACATAATATCCCTTTATGGTTTGTACAATTTGGTGCATATAACAATACTGGTAATGGACAAAAAGCACTTCTTAAATTACAAAAATCTTATCCAGATATAGTATTCAATTTAATTAAGCACAATAATTATTATCGTATTATTAGCTCACACTTTGAGTCAAAACAACGTGCTAATGACTATTTAAGCATGCTTATGAACAAATTTAGTTTAAGTGGTTACATCACTCAATTAACGATTAATAAGGATTAGTTGGGAAATTGAAATGAGTGAATTGTTTTTAAATGCTGATCACCAATTAGATGCGATTGGTTTACGATGTCCTGAACCAGTGATGATGGTGAGATTAAATATACGAAAAATTAATACTGGAGAAACTTTATTAGTGCTGGCTGATGACCCTTCTACAGCTCGAGATATTCCAAGTTTCTGTCGCTTTATGGAGCATGAACTTGTAGCACAACAAAGTGATGATATACCTTTTCAATATCTTATAAAAAAATCTTAGTATTTAACGCAACAAAATTCAAACTACCTAGCTGATTGAATAACACTGTTTACATAACAAAAAAGCAGTTTAACTTATTAAAGTTAAACTGCTTTTTCGTTATTTTTTATTTTGTTTTTACAGAACAACTATTCTTATAGATTAATTTTGTAATACCGAAATATCAGCGATTGCTAAAAAGCTATTTCTTATCTCATTGAGTAGTGTTAAGCGATTTATTTTTACTTCTTCATCATCCGCCATCACCATCACACTATCAAAAAATTCATCTATGGGTTGTTTGATTTGAGATAACTCTGTCAATACTGCTTTATAATCTCTCGCTTCTTGTAATGGTTTGATCTTATTACTAATATCTGAAAAAGTATTGGCTAAAGATAGTTCTGCCTTCTCAGTTGCAAGAGAGCTATTAAATTGAGTGAATAATTCACCATTAAATTTAGCAAGGATGTTACCAACGCGTTTATTTGCCGCTGCTAATGTTTCAGACTCGGCCATCGATTTAAAATGGCTTACAGCTGATACACGTTTTTCAAAATCTAATGGTGCTGTAGGTGCGTTTACAAGTACTGCTTGGATAACATCTACAGAAATTTTTTGTTCTTGATAGTGAGCTTTAAAGCGGCCTAATACAAAATCTATCACTTGTTGCTTGGTATTTTCATTTGATAATTTATCACCATATAAATTTATACTCTCTGCAACTAGGTCGGCAATATCTAAGTCTAATTTTTTTTCAATAATAATACGAATTAAACCAATCGCTGCACGGCGTAATGCAAATGGGTCTTTATCACCTTTAGGCGGCTGATTAATACCGAATATTCCTACTAAGGTATCTATCTTGTCCGCGATTGCTACAGAGCAACCAATATTTCCTTCTGGCAAGCTATCACCCGCATAACGAGGTCGATATTGATCTTCTAATGCTTGAGCAACTGCTTCTTCTTCTCCATCATGACGAGCGTAATACTTTCCCATAGTTCCCTGCACTTGAGGAAACTCTAGAACCATATCACTCATTAAATCTGTTTTACTCAACAAACCTGCACGATAAGCTAATACTGTATCTTCATTTACTTGTTTAGCAATTTGCTCACTTAGTTTTGCGATACGCTCAGATTTTGCTTTCAAAGTTCCAAGCTGTTTTTGAAATAATACAGATTCTAAGCTTACCAAACGCGATTCAAGTGTTTGTTTTTTGTCTGTTGTAAAGAAAAACTCAGCATCCGCTAAACGCGGTCGTATGACTTTCTCATTACCAAAAATAACTTTTTCTGGTTCTTTACTCTCAATATTAGCAACAAAAATAAACTTATTGATCAGCTGACCTTGCTTGTCATTAACTGGGAAATATTTTTGATGATCTTTCATTGAATATATCAATGGTTCAGCAGGCACTTGTAAAAAATCTTCATCAAAGCTACCGATTAATGTCACTGGCCATTCAACCAAAGCAGTTACTTCATCTAATAGCTCTTGGTCAATCAACGCATCCGCTGATAAAGACTCCTCGGCTTGTTTAATTTGCTCAACAATTAGGTTCTGTCTTTCTTGATAATCAACAATAACGAATGCTTCTTTTAACGTAGTTTCATATAAATCTGCGTGGGTAAGAGCAACTAAGCCATGATGATGAAAACGATGACCTTGTAGTAAATTATTTGAAGAAACACCTAATGTTTCACCATTAATTACTTTATCTCCATACATTAACGTCAATGTATGTACTGGCCTGATAAATTGAATACGTTCACTCCCCCAGCGCATTGGCTTAGGAATAGGTAATTTATTTAAAGCTATGTTAACCATTTCTGGTATGAGCGATTCTAAGATTG
>Ga0233426_10001034_pt1 | contig 27080 bp, 19 predicted proteins | sample SI_118_April2016_6_FD_179875 | JGI IMG/M metagenome (GOLD analysis project Ga0233426, IMG submission 179875) | Seawater microbial communities from Saanich Inlet, British Columbia, Canada - SI_118_April2016_10_MG | ecosystem: Environmental > Aquatic > Marine > Inlet | place: Canada: British... | reverse complement strand
CACTATCGACAGCTCCCGGACCCGCCGTGGCAGCTGGATCGCTGCTCCGCTCTAGGATGGATCCGAAGTCCACAAATCGCGCGTTCGATACCGATAAGCGGCCGGCTCCTTCTGCCTCGCAATTTACAAACCCATTGGCAGAGTTTCTCTCTGAAGCAATCAGCGTCATTGCAGAGCGCCAAGGCACATCGCCATAGCTCCCGCCATTCAGATTATCGGCAATTTCTGAGACCAGGTTGTCGGTGAAGTCTATACTGCCTCCGAAAATATTTGCGTGCGCCGCTCCTTCTCCGCCCGGGTTATTGACATTCAACGCCGGATTAACGTATTTCCCGTTATCGATGAACTCGCTCCGTGTAACCTGGATATGCGCCCAACCCGTTGCCTCAAGGCCCGCACTTTTTTGCGCATAATTGCCTTTAACCAAGACGGTGTCGAGCAATAAATCACCGCCGCCGCCAATTCCACCGCCTTTTAATGATAACCCGCCGCCGGGCTCCTCACTCTTGCCCCCAGTTACCGTTAAATTTTTGACCACCACATCAAAATTAAAATCGCGGGCGTCTACCCGAAACACATAGGCGCGGAGCTCACCGTCGAGGATAACCGCATCCCGGCCGGCCCCTGCCTCGCTTTCAACCTCCAAATTAAACGCCTCTTGGGCGATGTATTTAAAATTGCCGGGGTAAGAACCCGCTTTCAGAATGATGACATCATCACCACCGTTGTTTGCTGCAGCACTGAGCGCTGCCTGGAACTCATCAGAGGAAGACACCTCAAAAGTGACCGCAAAGACGTGATTGGTGAGCCCTAATAGTAAACAAAGTAACACTTTTGATAACATTCTTGAGCCCTCTGAAGTTCGGGAAATTAGATTCATCATTGTAATATCCTAAGGCTTTAAGCCATCTATGTAGCGCGCGATGTCCGCCGCCTCTGGTCTTTGCGCGTTTTGGCCGACGGCACCCGCCGTTAAACTTTCGCCTTCAAAACCAAACAAACGCCGGATGATTAATAAGCCGTCCGTTAAGGCCGTCGTGCTACCGTTATTGTCCACATCAAATGCTGCGCTGTAGGCATCAATCCGGGCGGCAATGGCACTCGCAGAGGTCACTGTGGCGCTCGCGGACGTTGCGCCAGCAACCAAACTACTGCCTTCAAAGCCGAACAGCCGCCGAATGATCAATAAGCCATCGGTTAAGGCGCCAACCTCACCGTCGCCGTCGATGTCCAGCGAGGCCTCGTTAATATTCACCTTCAGGGGTTCGGCGCTGAGGCCATAACCTACCGGTAAATCAAACGCACTGAACCGAATGACACTTCGGCTGCCAGAAACGGCCAATGGATTGGCCGAAACCGTAACCTGCGCAAGCGTCACCGGAAGCGCGCCGGGCCAGGCCGTTGCAGCCCACGCAACTTCCCGAAATTGGTCGGTCTTTGGATCGAAATCGAAGTTAAAGCCGTCATCTGCCGTAACTGTCGACGCAGAAAAGCCAGGCAGGTCAGAGTTCACAGTGATGCCTGAAACAAAGTTGGTATCAAAATGGATTCGTAGCCCCAGGCCCTCTAGCCCCGCATTATCATCAGAGACTGTATATTGCAGTGTCCAGGTTGCCGCCGCCCCCGGCGCAAGTGATCCTGGCCCACCCACAGAAATCAATTGAGCCGCCTGATCCGCAACTCTCGGGTCACTATTTTGAATAAACTCTTCAATGGCAAGAACCCCATCCTGATCATCATCCGAAAAACGATCCTCGGCATCATTCGGCTGTAAGCCATTCTGAAGTTCCCATTCATCAGCCATTTCATCAGAATCGCTGTCGGTAGCGCCGCGCGCATCCAACGCGAACGCATCATTGTCATTCGCAATGCCATCGCCGTCGATATCATCATCACAAGCGTCCCCGTTACCATCGCCGTCAGTGTCGAGTTGGTTCGAATTCGATACATCAGGGCAGTTATCCGCCCCTTTGGCGATACCATCTTGATCAGCATCCAATGTGTTTGGCGTGCCGTCTGGTATCAAGGGGTTGCTATCGGTTTCATCCGGAATGCCATCATTATCATCGTCGTTGTCACAAGCATCGCCCACGCCATCAGCTTCGTTATCTGCCTGATCAGCATTGGCAACGGCCACGCAATTGTCGACGCCATCAGCAATGCCATCCTCATCCTGGTCCGAATCAGCGACCGATATATCCGCGTTGAGCGGATCCGGGTCCACTTCGTCCAGCACGCCGTCTCCGTCGTCATCTGCGTCTGCGTTATTACCCTGACCATCCAGATCGGTATCTAATTGTTCCTCGGCATTTAATGGGAAGGCATCCTTGGCATCCACGGTGCCATCATTATCGTCGTCGGCGTCACAAGCATCGCCCTGACCATCCCCATCAAAATCGCTCTGATCATCGAAGACTGCGGGACATAGATCGGTGCCATCAGCAACGCCGTCACTGTCGGTATCAGCCGACAGCTCGGCGGCACCCTTCGCGACGGCGGTATAGGCCGGTTTACTGATCAAACCCTGATCATCTTTCGCGTACACAATCACCTGGTAGACGCCTTCAAGGTTGAAGTCATCCAGCGTCACGGTATAACGGCCAATACCTGATGGCATAAGATCGACTTCAACCGCCGCAAGCACTGGCAGATCCGGATCTGAATTCTGGTACCCGGGTGGTAGAACGACCGCCCAAACTCGTGCCAGCTGGTTCACCGCCGTAACAGAATCAATCGAAATTGTGGCCACCGTTGCGCCGCCGATGCTTTGCGCGGCCGTGATCCCCGAAATCTGCGGCTCAAAAGCAGCAGAGACCGCGCCACGCCCCAAGGTCACCGTTGCGGCAATCTGATAATCCTCAGTTTCATCCGGTTGCCCATTGCCGTCCGCATCGATCAGCGCGCCTTGATACCGCCGCATCACCGCTTTAGCTTGCCGATAGGCCTCAACAATATCCGCCTTACCAAAGACAGCCGACCAAAATTGATAAGAGAACGAAACTCGGCCCTGATCGATGAACCACGCGGGCTCCCCAGCGGCGGCCGACGCTATGATGACGCGGTCAACACCGGGTGGCGCAAACAGGTTTCCGATGAAACTACCCGATCGACAAGCATCGTAGATTAATGCAACATTCTTGCCCGTTGCCGTTTGAAACTGATCTAGCCAACTATCGAGTTCTTCGACTCCTAGGAACTCGCCGCCCAACGTGATCTGAAATCGACCATCGCCGCCATGGCCTACGATATAGACCAAAAGATCTCCAGCATCGACTGCCCAAGTCGTTAAGGTGGACTCAATCGTGGCACTCGAGGCTACGCCATCGACGTCATCAAAATCACCATTACCATCGAAATCCAGTTCAACCGTCGGCGCCAACAGCTGAATCTCGTCTTTGGCATAGCCTTGATAAAGCAGCGCCCGATACGCATGCTCTGCCGCGCGCAGCGTTGCCGGCCAGAGCGCATTGCCATTATTAATTGGCCCGCCAACAACAAGCACCGCTTTTTGGGGATTTTCAGCTCTGAATTTTGCTCGGGTTTCTTGGCTACGGTACAACCCTTGCTTAAACGCTCGCGCCCGAACTTTAGCAGGCGAGGTCAGTTGAACCGGTGATTCATAAAGCGTTGCGGCCTCATTGGGTTCGCTGCCATCTAGCGTATAGTAAATGGACGCGCCGTCGGTTGGCGACGCAATGGTCATATCAACAGGCACCCTTGTACCGCTATCCGGACTGATGGTCAGCGCCTCGACCCGCGCGCCATCACAATCGATCAAGACACTTTGTGGCCCGGCAATCGACGCATCCCAGCCATCAAAGCTACCAACGCCGGCAATCCCTCGATCACCATCATCCGCGGTGAAGCGATAGCTAAAGGACCGCGCCGCGTTATCTTTAAAGGTGCCCCAACGAATGCTATTGGTGTCACCCTCCCATAACCCATTGCCGCTAATCGACTCTGGTTCGACGCCGCGAGGCAGCTGTTCAACTACCGCATAAGCTTGCACTGTCGCGACTGGCGTCACATCTAGGGTTACCGTCGCCAAGCAGGTGCCGCCAACCACTTCCCGCTGCATGACCGCCTGAGGCAACCTCAACGACACTTGCACTAAAGCCACTTGCGAGACCGCTTCGCCATCACGCACTTTAAACGAGAAACTATCGGCGCCATTTTCAGTTGAACTCGCTTGATAACGGAAAGCGCCCGATGCCGCGTCTAAACTAGCGATCGTACCCAATTGTGGCGCATCGATTATTTCATACGACAGGGTCGCACTATCGATATCGGATGCCAGCAACTGCCCATCAAACCCATCCATGTTCGTCACACTAATCGACAGCCCTTCAGCAACAGGCGCATCGTTTACCGGTTCAACGGTTATTTTACAAACGCCGGGGTCGCCCGACTCATATTCATCGCTCAGGCTAAATTGAACCTCATCGACACCAAAAAAATCAGGATCCGGTTGGTATCTTAAAACGCCATCTGCTGTAATTTCGGCTCCACCTGAGTTGGCCTGGCCAATTAATTTAAAAGTGATCGGATCATTGTCGGAATCGGTCGCCGACAGCAGTGTTTCCAAGGTTTCATCTTCATTGACCGTGATCAGGCACTGCCCTGCCACAGGTGCCGTGTTGTATCCCCGATTAATAATAAGCTGAACCGTGCCAGCTTCGCTGGTCGCCTTACCGTCCGACACAGTGTAGGTAAAGGCCAAGCTGCCGCTCGCATCGGTCGAATCAAAGGTAAAGGCGCCCGTTGCAGCATCATTTAGCGTTAACGAGCCCGCCCTCGGCGTCGTAACAATGGTGTAGGCCAACTCATCGCCATCGCCATCGAAACCTGAAAGCGTCGCCTGCAACGTTTCGCCCGGATCAAGAGTGAAACTCGCCGCGCCAGCTTCTGGAACATCTTCTACGGCTGTGATGCTGACCGAGACTCGGCCGATCGCCGAATCTGCATTGCCGTCATTCACAAGGAACTGGAACTCATCCTGTCCACTCTCGTTGGCATGGGGCCGGTACTTAAATTGGCCAGTGTTGAGGTCGATCAGGGTCACGGTGCCTAACGATCCGTCTGACGCGATCGAGAAGGTTAAAATATCGTTATCGGCATCTGTCCCAACTAGGGTGCCGGTTACAACGCCATCTTCTAAAATGTTATAAGTCGCGTTTTCGGCAACCGGAACCTCATTCGCAACCACCTCGCCCTGAGTTTGAATCACTCGAGTCTGCGTGGGGATTGAAATCACACCCTGATTATCTCGTGCATAGAGTTGTATTTTATAGGTGCCGTTTTTGGTGAATTGGGTATAGGTCGCGGCGTAACGACCATCGCCGTTGGTATCAGTCAGTTCAAAACTTGGCAGCTCGGTAATCGGTTCACCCGCTGCACGGGATCTAAAATTCGGCGGAACCATCACCGCCCACACCCGAGTGATTGGGTTCAGCGCCGTGATGCTGCCAACTTCAATCACCGCGCTGGTTTCGCCATTGAGCGTTTGGGGCGGGCTTACCGCTTGCAGCTCTGGGGGTACAGATGCCGCAACAGCGCCTCGGCCTATGACAATGTTTTGTACCAATGCGCGATCCGCTTTTTCATTCGCAATGCCATTGCCGTTAGCGTCCAGCAGAGGGCGTTGCTCGCTCTGCATTTGATCCCGGGCGGCAAGGAAGGCATCATAAAACTTGCCCTTATAGAACACAGCAGCCCAAAACTGATAGCTAAATGAGAGCACACCGCCCTCCAAAAACAAGGCTGGCTGATTACTGGCGGAGGTCAGAACAATCCGATCACTACCAGACGGCGGTAACAATCCTTCGACGAAGGTTCCTGATTGGCAAGCGTCATAGATCAAAGTAATTCGCGCGCTGCTTTCACTCTGCAGATCATCAAACCAAGTATCCAGTTGTCCCACATTGACCAAGTCTGGGGACACACCCAGATTATTGATCACGAATTCGCCATATCCCCCATGATCTGTGAGATACACAATCAAGTCAGATGCATTTTGTGCCCATTCGGTGATGGCATATTCAAGATTGGCGGCGCTTGCATCGGCATCAACATCATCTAGTTCACCATTGCCATCAAAGTCAACATCATCCACCGGGCTGATTAGCCAAATATCGTCTTTGCTATAGCCCTGATACATCAACGCGTTATAGGCATACTGACTGACCTTTAACGTGGCTGGCCAAAGCGCGTTACCCGCATAGGGGCCACCGCCTGCGACGATGATCGCTTTCGGTCTAGAGCCCGTTAGGTATTCCGCCTTTCTGCTCTCAGAAGGTTCTAAACCAGCTTTAAATGCCCTCGCCGTTAACGTCAACGGCGAGTCGATCTGAATTGGGGATTCATACAAGGCGGAATTAACGCTTGGATCAGAGCCATCTAAAGTAAACCGAATCACCGCCCCATCAGTTGCACTGGTTATGCCAACCGTTACCGGTACACGGCCCCTTGGTGGATCAAATACGGGTGGCGCTGCCATCGGCGGAATACAGTCTTGCTCAAACCGAATATCTCCACCGATCTGTCGATCATAACCATCAAAACTTGCCTGACCTTGGAGGGAATAAACCCCATCTGGCCCAGCAAGCTTGAAAGAAAAGGACCGCGCCTGACTATCTTTAAACCCACCCCACTTCAACTCTGAAGTTGCAGCGTCCCAAACACCTTCATCAGAAATACTGGTTGGTCTCGTGCCGAGCGGCATCGGCATCACGACACCATAGGATTCAACCGAATCGAGTGGTGTCACGTTAATCGTGATTTGAGGCTCACAAACCTCATTGGATATTGTTTGTAATAGCGTTTGGGACAATATTCGCTCTGGCCCAGCGTAATAGGCGCTGGCGACTTCACTGCTGCGCATTCCCTGTTTGACTGCAATAACCTTCACATACGTTGCTTGCGTTAAACTAATCGGACCCGAATAAACCGCATCAGCCGACGTGGGCACAGCGCCATCCAGAGTGTAATGCAAGGTTGCCCCGGGCGTGCTGACCGATACCGTAAGGTCGAGGGGCACCCGGGTTCCCGTAGGCTCCGAAATCAACGGCGTGGTAACGGTTTCTGGCAAACTTTCAGCTTCGCAGCTTAGGACCACTTGATCCTCATCGACAAGGCTCGACCGACCATCAACGGACTCATCTCCCGATATTCGATAACTGCCATCTGGCCCTGCCAGATCGTAGGTCAACGTAGTCGATAACGGCTCTAGATCAGCGCCCCATCGGATAACCCCCTCCGCTTGAATCCAAACACCGTTGCGATTGATGTTTGAAGGTGTAAGTCGGCCAATAGCTTCCTCAAACGCCCACGAAGCAACCTCCGACGGCGGCGTCACAGCGATCGACACACTGGGCGAACAGCTCGAAGAATCGATCTGCCGCTGTGCGCCAAAGGCGCTCGTCGCACTCAGCGCCAACATGCCTAGCAGCCAGACTCGCACGAAAATTTTGAGCAGCCGGTGACACTCGAGCCTTCGACTAATCATTCAACCGCATCCAAATCGCTGGCTTGCCCACACCGATATTTTGACAGGCGCCGCTTGAAACTCCTCTGCCGTCGTCACCAAAACTAACGCCGCATTGGCGATCCTCATGCTGGATATACTGGGGATCGGAAACATAAAAACGAGGCGGCTTTAACATGGCCGTATGACGGGCCGCTCGAACATAACGAACTAAAACCGCTTTAGCGGCATCTTTCGTTTCATTTAAATCGAAGACGCGTGATCTGTCAGGCATTAGTAATGATTAAATGTCATTTAGAGAGCAATAATCATAACCAAACCCGATACTCGATGCACATATTTTATGCGCATCGATCAAACTCAATAAGCACTCAGTTGATCTGCACAAAGCAAGGGCATATTTTTTTGGGCAAAAAAAAGGGCGCTTTAAGCGCCCTTTTTCCTATTTCCGATGTCGGAAGCTGCTTAAAAAGAAGCCGACAACGTGACCCCGTAAGTAGCAGGCTCATTCCACCAGCCGCGAGAGGTTAAGCCCCCAATCGTCGCCCAGCGCTCTTCTCTTTGATCGGTCATGTTTCGACCCCAGACAGAGATGCTGTAATTCTCCATATCGTAGGTGATATTCCCGTTCAAATTCGTGATGCTATCGAGATGCCCTAATGGGTTATTCGACGAATTAGATTCCATCTCACCTCGATAACGGTAGGACAATCTTGCTTTAAGATCACCGTTTCCAACTTGTGTTGTGTACGCCGCAGTTATCCCAAGCGTGTTCTCAGGCGTATTACGTGGCACCAAAGCAGAGTTGTCTGTGATCTCATTATCACCGTTCAGATCAGCAAGATAATTAGCATACTCAGACTTCAAATAACCGTACGTAATCATCGTGTTCCAAGACTCGGTCATCTGATACATGACTTCCAGCTCAAGGCCAGTCATCTCTAGAGACGAAGCATTTCGAACGACCGTTGCAACGTTCGAGAGATCGACCGGAATCAAAATTGATTCTTGCTTATCATCATAGTCCGATCTGAAGATGGCGCCATTGAAGATCATTCGACCGTCTTGGAGTGTGGTCTTCCAACCAAACTCGTAGTTCTTAACATACTCCGGCTCATAAGACGGATCGATCAGATAGTTGGCCTGACGTGCAAAGAAACCACCACTCTTAAAGCCTTCACTGTAAGACGCATAGTACATCGCATCATCAGTTGCTTGGAACCTTAAGCCTAATTTTGGTGTTGTTTCGTTCCATTCTGCTTTAGCGGCATACGGGTTATAAATACCCGGCCATGCTTCTCCTCTTAACGGATAGTAGCCTGGTGCCGAGGCGCCGCCCACAAAATCCTTTTTCTCTTTTGTTTTGCGAAAGCCCAGTGTGGCCGTCCACTGATCATTCAAATACCAGTCGCCTGAGAAGAATAGAGCTGTGGAGGTAGTAATTTGGGTTTGCCCGTTATTGCCAGCCACGTCTGATTCCCAAGGAAAGACATCAGAGTAACCTGCAACATCCTGTCTACCGGTGCCCCAAGGCGGAACGCCTAAGCGAGACAACTGATAAAACAAGTCATAAACATCCCAACGCTGTTTAAAGTCGGATTCCCAATCATAAACGCCAGCAATGAATTGGAAGGTTTCGGAAAACTGCGACGTGATCCTGAATTCGTGACTCGTTTGTTTCCAGTCGTTAAAGAAATTCATGCTGAGCAGATCCGCGGCAGAGCCGTCAAAATCTTGCAAATTTTCTTCATCCATATCGCGTTGCGAATAGATGTAGGTATACAGGAAGCTATCGGTGTCATAGTTGGCCGTTAGAATCGTCGATTTGTAGCTATTATCACTATAATTCGCGCTGTCTGATTCCGTAACATCGGGCCCATCATTGGCATCTTTCTCACAGCCGTTGTCAGGATCAAAACCGATTGCAGTGATGGTACAAGCAAGCTCGCCAACAACATTTCTGTTGGTGTAAACGCCCTGTTCGCTCTTATCCTTCATTATTTCGTAATGCAGCTTCATATTAAAGCTGTCGTTCGGCGCCCAGAGCGCAGCAAAACCATAGTTGGCCTTGTCATCGCCACCCGCATCCCTTTTAAGGGTTGTGTTGCGGACATGACCATCATGTTGAACATTCGCAGCAAACAACTTTAAGCCTAAGGTATCTTGAACAATCGGCAACTGTACGACCGCTTTAATATCTTGACGACCGTAACTGCCAGCCGTCGCGCTTAGATCAACGCTCGTGTCGTTCAAAGAAACGGGCGTTCGAATCACGTTTAAAATCCCGCCGGTCGTGTTCTTTCCGAACAACGTGCCCTGGGGACCACGGAGTACTTCGATTCGCTCGATATCGAAGTTGTCTAAAAGAACACCACTAGAGGTGCCTAAGAACATCCCGTCCATCACGACACCAATCGACGGCTCAAAGCTCTTGTCACTTTCAAGTGATGCCACGCCTCTAATTGTAATCGCGGCACCACTGGCAATACCGGGCGTACGATTAATGAAAAGGTTCGGTGCAAACGCTTGGATATCTTCCAACCGGCGCACGCTGCCTTCTTTGAGTTGACCGGTGATCGCGGTCACAGCTAATGGTACGTCCTGAATCGACTCATCTTTCTTTCGAGCCGTAACGATGACTTCTTCTAGTACTAAAGCTCCCTCGCTGGCATACACCGGCGCGCCACTTATCATCGCAACCGTGCTAGACAGTACTCCGATCAATCCTGCGCGACTTAAAGTCCCCACATTCAATCTCTTAATTGTTTTTAAAAACGTCATAACTATCCCCTAGTTTTCGTCACTGTACTGTGCCTGCTCAAGTTAAAACAGTCAAGCATGATTTTTTTTAAAAATCCCCGATATCCTGGGACTTCGAACCTTATTTGTCTGGGCAGGATTGAGCGCCAACCTGCTTCGAACAATCTATGGATTAGCGTGTTTCTATGAAAAGGAAGACAGCAATGTCGATAAAAGGCGTTAACCCCAGCACCTCAATTCAATATCAAATGGCTAAACCACTAAGAACGAATAAAAAACGCTGGCTGGCCGGGATGTAAGCCTTTCACTCGCGAAGGGCTGACTCCGATCACAAGCCAGCTAGCGGGAGAAACTGATCAGTACCTTGAAAACTAACGCGCCAAGAATCGACTAAGACCACTAAACATCTTGAAGGAGGGAAACTGGCCGGGACGGCACCGCCCGAATATGACCTATAAGCTATTGATATTTATTATTAAACTATTTAATGCGTCAGGTGGTACCGTCAATTTTGTCGGATGTACTTGAACCCAAATGGATATTATAACGGCAGGCGAGAGATAAGAGCCTTTAAAAATAAAGACCTTGGGCACCATAGGACTTTAAAATTGGTCGGGACGGCAGGATTTGAACCTACGACCACCACACCCCCAGTGTGGTGCGCTACCAGACTGCGCTACGCCCCGAATTGGTATTAGATTCTAACAGCATCGATTGCGTGTTTCTAACGACAATTGGTGAATCGAGAACAATACGCAAAAATAAACCTGCTTATTGCTTGATCGCTTTGAGAAGGTCTTCTAATTCAGCAATCATCTGCTTTACCAATTGCTTGGATTGGCTCTTGTCTTCTTTTTGCTCAGCGCCCGACAATCGCTGACGCGCACCGGTTATCGTGAACCCTTCGTCGTAAAGTAGCGCTCTAATCTGACGAATCATTAACACATCTTGACGTTGATAATAACGGCGATTGCCTCGACGCTTAACGGGAGAGAGTTGTGGGAACTCTTGCTCCCAGTATCTTAGGACGTGCGGCTTTACCGCACACAAAAGGCTCACTTCACCAATCGTGAAGTAGCGTTTTCCTGGTATGACCGGAAGATCAGAAGTCGCTGTCTGGTCCTGCATAGGTTTCTACTCGAGCCTTTAACTTCTGGCCAGGTTTGAAGGTAACGACGCGGCGCGCCGAAATCGGAATATCTTGACCAGTCTTAGGGTTACGGCCTGGGCGCGAACTCTTATCGCGCAAGTCGAAGTTTCCAAACCCTGAAATTTTGACCTGCTCGTTGGATTCAAGCGACAATCGAATTTCTTCGAAAAAAGCTTCAACAATTTCTTTGGCTTCGCGCTTGTTTAGCCCCAACTCTTCAAACAGTTGCTCGGCCATTTCTGCTTTGGTTAACGCACTCATACTTTTTACCTTCACCGCGCCTTGATTACGTTACCGCGCGCTATCTTAACTGCGCCTGCAACTCACTCTCCAGAGCTTGCACGACTTCAGCCATGGCCGTATTGATTTCTTCATCCGTTAGAGTGCGCGAAGGGTGCTGGAAGGTCAAGCCCAGCCCAACACTTTTCTGATTTGGATCAATGCCTTTACCCATATACACGTCAAATAACTTTAAATGCAGTAACGTATCCCCCGCACTCATCTCGATTACAGACCGCACGGACGTAGCTGTAACAGAACGCGCAACCAAGATGGCAATATCTCGACGAACGCCGGGGTACTTCGAGACCTCTTGAACCGATGGCACGTGTTGACGCAGCGCAAGCGCTAGATCAATTTCCGCGACATAAGCCGGCGCCCTCAAATCAAATTGAGCGGCAACGCTTGCCTCCAATAAGCCTATCTGGCCTAAAGGCACATTATCCTTGAGTATCCGCGCGCTTTGCCCTACTTGAAAACCACTGATCTCACAGGCTTGAAACGTTAACCCTGGCTCACCTAAAAGAGCCTCAAGATCGCCTTTTAAGTCAAAGAAATCGACCGAGTCAGAAGAATTCGCCCAACCTTCTGGGAATCGCTGACCACTTAGAACCATCGCTAGCTGTTCCTGCTGCGCGATGGTGTTAAATGACAGCACACTCTGATCATGCTGATGAAAAACCAACCCGATTTCAAACAGTCGGACATTGGTTTGCTGCCGGTTCTGATTGTGGACGAGCGCCTTTAACAATCCCCCGACCAAGGTCGTTCGCATCACCGACATCTCACTCGACAGGGGGTTCTTCAGTGCGACGGCTATTGCTTCCGGCGATAATCGCTGCTGCAAATCCGAATCAACAAAACTATAACTAATGGCCTCGGAGTAACCCCGATCGATCAACCGCTGCTTCAATCGTTTACCGCTTGACTGGGTTTCGGTGGCTTCGAGCATCGATAAGGTCGCAACCGGTTGCGTCACAGGCAGGGCCTCATAGCCAATAATCCGACTGATCTCTTCAATAAGATCGGCTTCAATATTGATATCAAACCGATGAGAGGGTGACTGAACCAGCCAGGCTCGATCTTCGCCAGTGGGATCAAGGCAAAACTCAAACTCAAGGCGCTTGAGAATGTTTTCGATGTCTGCATCGTCGATGTCCATACCGAGCACTCGCGCGACTCGAGCCGCTCGTAATCGGACCTCGACCGCTTGCGGCAAGTCTGCTTCGTTTACCGTGTCTACCAGCGGGCCTGGACGGCCGCCCGCAATCATAAGCAACAATTGGGTTGCTCGCTCCATGGCGCGAACTTGGCCTTGATAATCAACCCCGCGCTCAAAGCGATGAGCCGCATCGGTATGCATAGAATAAGCCCTAGCCCGGCCAGCAATCGCAATCGGCGCAAAAAAAGCAGCTTCTAAATAAATATCCCGCGTGTCCGATTGAACAGCGGTCGAGGCGCCCCCCATGATACCCGCCATTCCAATCGGGCCCGACGCATCGGTTATGAGTAAAGTGCCCGCGGCCAACGTCGTCTGGTTACCATTGAGTAGCGTCAACTGCTCGCCCTTGGTGGATTCTCGAACCGTTATATCGCCCGTTAATCGGTTTAAATCATAGGCATGCATCGGCTGATTCAGCTCGAGCATAATGTAATTGGTCACATCAACCACTGGATCGATCGACCGAATGCCCGACCTGCGAAGCTTCTCGGTCAGCCAAAGGGGTGTCGTCGCGGTCAGATCAACGTCCCGCACTACACGGCCCACAAAGCGCGGACACCCTTCTAAGGCCGCCAAGTGCACAGCAACTTCATCATTATGAGCGGCAGCGACCGGCTGCATATCCGGCGTACAAACATCTAAATTGTTCATGAGGCCAGTTTCACGGGCAAGACCAATGATGCCCAAGCAATCACTTCGGTTCGGCGTCAAATCCACTTCAATAATGTTGTCATCAAGCAGGAGATAGCCATTAATGTCAGCACCGACGGGGGCATCGTCTGCCAGCTCCATTAAGCCTTCGTGGTTTTCACTCAGACCAAGTTCGCGCTCGCTACACAGCATCCCGAAGCTCTCAACGCCACGCAACTTGGCTTTCTTGATTTTGAAATCATCAAGCTTTGCACCAACCAGCGCGAAGGGTACCTTGATGCCGGGCCGAGCATTGGGCGCGCCACAAACCACCTGATGACTATCAGTGCCACTGGATACCGTACAGACTTTCAGCTTATCCGCGTTTGGATGTGGTTCCGCAGACAGGATTTCCCCAACCACGACCTGGCTTAAGATTGCAGCGGCTGGCTCTACACTGTCCACCTCTAACCCGGCCATGGTGATCTGACTGACCAACGCCTGTGTCGAAAGCTTCGGATTAACCCACTCTCGTAACCACTGCTCGCTAAATTTCATTGGAACTGCTCCAAAAATCGCAGGTCGTTTTCCACAAAGTGCCGCATGTCACTCACGCCATAGCGCAACATCGCCAACCGCTCTGGGCCCATACCGAAAGCGAACCCCAAGTATTTTTCCGAATCAATGCCCGACATTTCGAGCACTCGCGGATGCACCATGCCCGATCCCATGACCTCTAACCATCCGGTGCTTGAGCACACTCGGCAATGACCCGTGCCCGAGCAATGTACACATTGCACGTCAACTTCTGCCGAAGGCTCCGTAAACGGAAAATAGCTTGGTCGAAATCGAACTTTCAAATCATCCCGTTCAAAAAAGACTCTCAGGAACTCAGTGATCATGCCCTTTAAATCGGCAAAGCTGCAGTGCTCATCTACCATCAAACCCTCGACCTGATGAAACATTGGCAGATGTGAAGGATCCGGCGGATCGACGCGGTAAGTTTTACCCGGGCAAATAATTCGGAAAGGCGGTTTCTGAGACTCCATCGTTCGAACTTGTACGGGCGACGTATGGGTTCGCAGCAAAAGGCTATCGGTCAAATAAAAGGTATCGTGCATCGCCCGCGCGGGGTGATGTGCCGGCAAGTTCAGTGCCTCGAAGTTGTGATAATCATCCTCAATTTCAGGACCCACAACCGATTCAAACCCAACCGAATGAAAAAATTGCTCGATCCGTTCGAGCACTAGCGAAACGGGATGCAAGGCGCCACGCTGCAAACCCCGGCCGGGCAAGGTCACGTCGATAGCGGATGCCTGAACCTTGGCTGCCTCGGCAATGGCCGTCTGGCTTTGCCAGCGGGCATTGATGGCCGCATCGACTTCGGTTTTAACTTGATTGATCCGCGCACCTGCCCCAGGCCGGTCAGCCTCGGGCAGCTGGCCTAAGGTCTTAAGCTGGCTTGTGATGGCGCCTTTTTTGCCGAGATATTGGACCCGCAAAGCTTCAATTTCAGAAAGCTCAGTTGCGGACGCCACAGCAGTGAGCGCTTCAAGTCGAAGCGCGTCTAAGTCTGACATCGAAAATCCTCTACCTGGTCCGTTGGTGCAGCTCGCACGTCCGGCAGTTAGGCTGCGGCGGCGAGCGCTTCTTTAGCTTTATTGGCTAACGCTGCAAACGCTTCTGACTCATGCAGTGCAAGGTCAGCCAGCACTCGGCGATCGATCTCAATATTTGATTTCTTCAAACCATTGATCAATCGGCTATAGGACAAACCATGCTCGCGGGCCGCAGCGTTAATCCGCTGAATCCACAACCCTCGGAACATGCGCTTCTTAACCTTGCGGTCACGATAGGCATACTGTCCGGCTTTGGTAACCGCTTGTTTGGCAACGCGATAAACTCGGCTTCGGGCACCGTAATACCCTTTAGCCGCTTTCATCACCTTTTTATGGCGACGGTGTGCTGTGACACCTCTTTTTACTCTTGGCATTTTCTAATCCTCAGGATCTAATGAATCGAGACATTTCAGGGCTACGCGCCTCTTAGTGTCCAAGCATTCTGCGAATGAGCGGCACATCACTGGGTGCGACGGCTTTCATACTCCGCAAATGGCGCTTCCGTTTAGTCGGCTTCTTCGTCAGGATATGATTCCTGAAGGATTGTCGGTGCTTATAGCCTTTGGCAGTTTTTTTAAACCGCTTGGCAGCACCACTACTGGTTTTCAGTTTTGGCATTTCAGAACTCCGCATTGTTCAGGTTAAAGGTAATCCTTCATCGCTTTTTTCTGACTGTTTTCACAACCAGCTTCGCTTACGATGCGCTCTTACCTAGGCTGCGCCGGGGGCGGTATTGCCCGTCTCGGCATTCGCTTTCGCGAACAGGTCAGGCTACTGCCTCACTGCTGCCTTTCTTCTTCGTATTCGGTGCCAACACCATGGTCAGTTGTCGACCTTCCATTTTCGGGAACATCTCCACAGTACCGATCTCAGCAAGATCTGCCTCAATTCGTTTGAGCAAATCAATACCGAGCTCTTGGTGCGCCATTTCTCGCCCTCTAAATCGCAGGGTTACCTTGGCTTTGTCACCATCGCTCAGGAAACGGGTCAGGTTGCGTAGTTTTACCTGATAGTCTCCTTCATCCGTTCCGGGTCGGAACTTCATTTCTTTTACTTGCATGCGGCGTTGTTTCTTACGTGCCGCAGACTTTTCCTTTTTCGCCTCGAAGATTCGCTTACCGTAATCCAGAATCTTACAAACCACTGGATCGGCGTCAGGCGCGATTTCCACTAAATCAAGCTTCGCTTCCTGTGCCGCTTTTATTGCTTCAGCAATTGAAACAACTCCGATCTGCTCTCCATCTGCACCGATTAGGCGAACGCTTTTCGCCTCTATATCGTCATTAATTCGAGTCTTTTTTGAACCTTCTTTTTTGATTCGGTAGCCTCCTTCAGGCGCTAAGGCCGGGCATTATAGCAAAATCAAACCATTCGTCCCTTTTTTTCTTCATCTTTTCGCAAACGCTCTAAAAATGCCGAAACCGTCATAGCGCCAAGATCTTCTCCACTTCGGGTTCTGACAGCGATTTGACCCGCTTCGCGCTCTCGATCACCCACAACCAGAAGGTATGGAATCTTTTGCATAGCATGCTCACGAATCTTAAAACCCACCTTTTCATTACGCAGATCAGACTCGACACGCATCCCTGCCGCCTTCAACGCGGCTGTGACTTCATCGACATAGCCCGCTTGTGAATCTGTAATATTGATCACCATTGCTTGTACCGGCGCAAGCCAGACTGGAAATTCACCGGCATAGTGCTCAATCAGAATCCCAATAAAGCGTTCAAACGAGCCGAGCATCGCTCTGTGCAACATCACCGGCGCCTGCCGACTACCGTCTTCAGCGACATATTGGGCATCCAATCGGCCCGGCATTGAAAAATCAACTTGCACGGTGCCGCACTGCCAAACTCGCCCCAGACAGTCTTTCAGTGAAAACTCGATTTTCGGCCCATAGAATGCGCCCTCTCCGGGCAAGGTTTGCCAATCCAGAGCTTTAAAATCCAACGCCTCTGCCAGGGCAGCTTCGGCCCGATCCCAAACCTCGTCCGACCCCACCCGCTGTTCGGGTCGAGTCGAAAGTCTAATAATAATTTCATCAAAGCCGAAGTCTCGGTAGACCGCCGATAGGACATCAATAAAATCGGTCACTTCTTTTTGGACCTGATCTTCTCGGCAGAAAATATGGGCGTCGTCTTGGACAAACCCTCGTACCCGCATAATGCCCTGAAGGGTTCCTGACGGCTCGTTGCGATGGCAAGAGCCGAACTCTGCCAAACGGATAGGCAGGTCTCGGTAACTCTTCAAACCTTGATTAAATACCTGCACATGACAAGGACAGTTCATCGGCTTGATGGCGTAGGTCCGACTATCGGATTCAACCGAAAACATTCCATCACCGAACTTGTCGGCGTGACCCGATCTTTCCCAAAGACTCATATCCACCAGCTGAGGCGTTTTGATTTCTTGATACCCATGTTGGTTTTGAACATCGCGGATATAGCGCTCGAGCGTTTGCCAAATCTCCCAACCTCTGGGATGCCAAAACACCATACCCGGCGCCTCTTCCTGGGTGTGAAACAAATCTAGGCGCTTACCGAGTTTGCGGTGATCCCGCTTTTCCGCCTCTTCCAAGCGGAACAAATATTCCTTCAGCGCTTTCTTATCGCCCCAAGCGGTCCCGTAGATCCGCTGTAGCATTTCGTTGTTGGAATCGCCGCGCCAATAGGCCCCTGCAACCTTCGTTAATTTAAAAGCTTTAATACGGCCGGTATCCGGCACATGCGGCCCACGACAAAGGTCCACAAAATCGCCTTGCTGATAAAAGGACAGGTCTTCAGCATCTGGAATGCTCTTTAAAATTTCGACCTTATAGTGCTCACCTTTTTCTTCGAACAAGGCAACCGCCGCTTGCCGAGACATCACGGACCGAGTGACTGATTGGGACTGAGCGACCAGTGCCGACATTTCTTTTTCAATCTGCTCTAGGTCTTCTGGGGTGAAGGGCCGGTCATATGCGAAATCGTAAAAGAAGCCATCTTCGATCGTCGGCCCAATGGTGACTTGCGCCTTGGGAAATAATCGCTGAACGGCTTGTGCCATTAGGTGCGCACAAGAATGTCGAATCACTTCTAATCCGTCGTCATCCTTTCCGGTCACAATCGCAACCGCAGCATCAGACGCAATCACATGCGAGGTATCAACTAACTCGCCATTGACGCGACCCGCCAGCGCAGCGCCCGCTAAGCCAGGGCCAATCGATGCCGCAACGTCATAGACCGTGACGGCTGATTCAAATTGTTTTTGAGCCCCATCGGGCAGCGTGACAGTAAGCATGATGCGTTTCCTTTCAGTGGTGACCCCTACCAAAGGCCACGTGCGGTTCGTTCATTAACAGCAGCGCTGATTCGCGCAGATTTGGTAGGAACGGTCGGATTCGAACCGACGACCCTCGCCTTGTCGAGGCGATGCTCTAACCAACTGAGCTACGTTCCTATAGTCTTAACTCTTACAAGCGCAATCGTTCTAAGTCCCCACGCGCCTTACCGAGTCAGCTGCCATTAAAAACCTTCCACGAATGGCGATTGTCTTTAATGGCGCTTGGCGTGCAGGGGTAACCAACTCGCCCCGTAAACGTTTCGGGAGCGGCTAACCGAAGAAGATCGCAATTTATTCCTGCGAGCAGCCCTTTCCCTGCCAAGCCGGCTGCGATCTTACCGCCTTTGCGGGTCTGATTCAAAGCTTGTTTGGTCTGCCAAGATCTCAAGCGCGACGTTTGAAGCATTGGCCCGCATGCTACTCACCCGAGAACTCACCGCACCGCACCGCAGGGCGCAGGGTTCTTCTTGAGGTGCGCGCTTGAGAACAATAGCAACGCTGACAGACTGCTGAATGCAGTCAGAGCTGATTTCCAAGCAAATTTAGATCATCCAGGCTGACTGCCTCTAATTACGGACAAATTGCTCACGAAGTTGTTCTATCCGATCACGAACCTGTGCTGCTGCTTCAAACTCCAGATCCTTCGCCAGAGAAAACATCTCTTTCTCTAAAGCGACAATATTTTTTTCAACTTGATCCGGCGTCACCAACACCTCATCAGCCGCTTGAAGCCGCTTTGAGCGGCCGCTCCTATCGCCCCCCTTCCCTTTGCTACCTTTTTTGCCGACTACTCGAGCACCTTCCATTACATCGGAAATGTCGGAAGAGATGCTCACCGGCTGAATGCCGTGAAGCGTATTAAAAGCTTCTTGCTTTTCACGGCGGCGATCCGTCTCATCAATCGTCCGCTGCATGGAGTTGGTGATCTTATCGCCATAAAGAATCGCTTTGCCCTGCAGATTACGGGCCGCTCGACCGACCGTTTGAATAAGCGATCGGTCCGATCTTAAAAAACCTTCTTTATCAGCGTCAAGGATTGCAACCAGCGAAACCTCGGGCATATCAAGACCTTCGCGCAACAGGTTAATGCCAACCAAAACATCGAATTCGCCGAGCCTTAAGTCGCGAATAATTTCAACCCGTTCCACTGTGTCGATATCGGAGTGCAGATAGCGGACCCGAACACCATTTTCATCTAAATAATCCGTCAGATCTTCAGCCATACGCTTGGTTAAGGTCGTAATCAGGACCCGCTCTTTCACCGCAACACGCAACCGAATTTCACCCAAGACATCGTCCACTTGTGTCTTGGCTGGTCGCACTTCAATTTCCGGATCGATGAGACCTGTTGGCCGAACTACCTGCTCAACCACCTGACCCGCTTTGTCTTTTTCATACACCCCGGGGGTTGCCGATACAAAAATTGCTTGAGGCGCACCCGCTTCCCACTCTTCAAATCGCATTGGCCTATTGTCCAAGGCCGATGGGAGCCTGAATCCGTATTCCACAAGGGTTGTCTTGCGCGCCCGATCACCCTTATACATTGCGCCAATCTGGGGGATTGATACGTGGGACTCATCAACGACTAACAGCGCATCATCGGGAAGATAGTCATACAAGGTTGGCGGCGCCTCACCAGGGGCGCGCCCGGAAAGATAGCGTGAATAATTCTCAATGCCGTTGCAGTAACCCAATTCCTTGATCATTTCTAAGTCGTAACGCGTTCTTTGTTCGAGCCTTTGGGCTTCGACCAACTTATTGTTTTCTTGCAAATGTTTGAGGCGAACTTGTAGTTCTGCCTTGATTAAGTCCAGAGAACGTTCAATGGTTTCTCTGGGCGTGACGTAATGACTTTTAGGGAAAATCGTAATTCTCGGAACCTTGCGAACAACCGCACCGGTTAATGGATCGAACAAAGTAATCTGCTCGATTTCGTCATCAAACAATTCAATTCGAATCGCTTGCTTATCCGATTCAGCTGGAAAGACATCGATGACATCCCCTTTTACTCGATAGGTTGCCCGCCGCAACTCAACGTCATTACGGGTGTACTGCAATTCAGCTAGCCGGCGCAGGATAAATCGCTGATCCACTCGGTCGCCGCGATCTAGATGCAGCACCATCTTTAGGTAAGCCCCAGGGTCCCCTAGCCCATAAATACTCGAAACCGATGCGACAACCAACGCGTCGCGCCGTTCAAGCAGCGCCTTGGTTGCTGATAGCCGCATTTGTTCTATGTGCTCATTGATTGCAGAATCTTTTTCGATATAGGTGTCTGATGACGGCACGTACGCTTCCGGCTGGTAATAGTCGTAATAGGAGACAAAGTATTCGACCGCATTGTTCGGGAAAAAAGCTTTGAACTCGCCATACAATTGCGCGGCAAGCGTCTTATTCGGCGCCATGACCAAGGTGGGTCTTTGGATCTGCGCCACCACATTGGCGATGGTAAAGGTCTTACCAGAACCTGTAACACCCAACAGCATCTGAGAGGCCAATCCGGACTCGATCCCCTCGACAAGCGACGCAATTGCAACTGGCTGATCACCCGCTGGCGAAAACTTGGAAACCACTTCAAAAGGAACACTCTTCATCAACAACCGACTTTTCTTAGAACGCTGTGCATTATGCCTGAGATTAGATGCTGATGTGCGTTTGAGCGATTGACGATCCAGCTCCATCCCCGTAGAATCGCACCGTTCCAATGATCCCCGATAGCTCAGTTGGTAGAGCAAATGACTGTTAATCATTGGGTCCCTGGTTCGAGCCCAGGTCGGGGAGCCATCTAAACGCATAAAAGGCTTGCAGCAATGCAGGCCTTTTTTGTTTTTAGGCTCGATTTTCGCCTTAGGGGGGCAACAACCCAATGATAACGATTTGTTACCACGCGCTCTAACCCGTCCCCCTTCAACAAAATCGGAATGCTCACTCCGCAGCGATGTCTTAGCAATGTTCTTGCTGCAGGCGCGTTTATAAAACGCCAATACTAAGACTTCATCTGAGCAGCCTAACCCTTAAACGCCAATTAGCGAGCTCCAGACGGGATATAGAACTCACCGCCCCCCATGCGTTGTGCCCCGCGAGGCACCACGTTAAACCTGCCTGTCGATCGGACAGAGGCCTTTCGGCGATCCCTTTAGCCCATCACGCCTCAACGCGTATCGCACGGCCGCACCGCGCGCCGTCGCTAAGCGCGAAAAGATCGGCAACTAGCCAGCAAACAAAACTTTTTATTCGCATCAAATGATCGCGCTACCCTTCAAAAGGGCTTTTCAACCCTTGGCCGAGCGTCGATTAATCAAGCATAGGTTCGACCAATATCGAACTAACCTTGACCGACTCCGTCATCGCGACAATCCTAAAAAAAAAAGGAAACCGCTCTCATGATTAAAAAAACTTACGCTACATTTTTCCTCGCTCTGAACTTGGTCTTCGCCAGCAGCCTCGTGTACTCCGCGCAGGTTTGGGATCTTTACAACTTCAAGGTAAACCCCGGCAAAGCACCGGCCATCTTAAAGGCTTTTAACGACCTTCAAACATCTGAGGCTGGCAGCAACCGAATGGCCTCTGTACATCTTCAGCAAAGTGTTTTTGGGGGCAGTTCAGGTACCACCCACTCCATCGTCGCTCTCTATCCGAGCAGGGCGGAGTTTGAGCGAGCAAGAAAGTCGCTCGCCGGCACCAAAGCATGGCGAAAATTTCAGACCGCAATGGGTGCAAATAGCGAGGCCATTAACAATTCCGCAATGGAAACATTGATGGGTTGGGGTACTGTCTCGAACAAGGATACTGTCTGGGAAGCCATTCGCGTGAATGTTAGCGACCCAGCGTCGGTCGTTGCGGCTTTTAACGCATTGATGGCCAGCGAATCTGCGGAAGATTTTCCGGGCGAGGTTTGGTTATCCGCGATCAGCTATGGTAATGCCGCAGATGGCGGCGTTGCGACCCATGTCATCACTGTCGGGTACGAGTCAATGGCAGAAATGGAAGCCTGGAATGATCAAATCCGAAAAACTCAGGCTTGGGCGGATTTTGGCCTAGCACTGCAGGGTAATATGCGAACTGTGAATCGAGAATTGATTCAGTTTCTCTCTGTTTTTGACCACCAAATAAGCCTTGAGAACTTTAAGCAATAACCCCGTTGAAGCAGGCGCCGCCGGGAATCACTATTTAAGGCATAAACGAGCCACTGCTGAGCACCACGCGGACCCGGCGCCGCAGTGCGATCTTTCGATGCGCGGCAGAGCCCGTCTGCCGCGCACCTTGAGAGCTTGAAAAGACTAAAAATGACCGTCAATCTGTATCCGCGATAAATTTCGATTGATGGTACTGGTACCGATACCCCGAACAGCAGACAGCTCCTCAGCCGAGTAAAAACGACCGAACTGAGTTCGGTAATCAACAATCGCTTGGGCTCGAGTCAGCCCAATACCCTCAAGTACGGCGGCTAGCGTCTCTGCGTTGGCTTCGTTAATGTTTACGGTTAAAGGCCCCTGCACGACGTCCTGACCTTCCTCAGACGGTGCGGCGCTGGCCAAACCAGCCACCAACAACAAAACCCCAAGACACTGCGTCCACATTCGCGTTCTCATCTTCTGCATTGAAACTCCTTATTTATTTAATTGTGCCTGGCGCGAACGTCAAAGCTCCTTAGCACAAGGCGCGCTCGGGACCTCACAACCAGAGGAGAAACAATAAAGAGGTGCCGCAAAGAATGCTGTGGTTAACGGCGTATTGGCGGATGCGATAACACCCTTAAAAGGAGTTGGTTACTCGCCTTCCAAGCCGAAAATCGGCCGTATGGATGCCCAGCCGCGGCAACTGGGACAATGCCAGCGCATGCGCTTGCCTTCAAACCCACAATCGCCACAACGATAGTTTGGTTTATCTGCAATCATGGTTTCTGCAAAATCCTTGAGCAGATGAAGGTTCTGCCGCATAGCACCTTCTGCATCACCGAGATTAATATCAATAAGCTCGATAAAACCTCGAAGCGTCGGGTTCTGAGTCATCTGGTTGGCAATAAAGCGCGCCAAGGCATCAGTGCCCTCTTGATCTCGAATAACACGTCCCAATGCCAACACCACCGAAATGGAGGGGAAGTGCGTTAAACAGTGCTCGAGGTAGCGACGATAAGCATCCTCACTGCCCATTGCCTGATGCGCTGTTTCCAACAAAACCATGGACTCGGCAACATAGACTGGTTCCTGCTCGATGATTCTTTCTAAAAAGCGAATTGCCGCCAGCGGATCACCAGCCTCAAGGGCAATTCGGCCTTGCAGCAAGCTGACGCGAGGGTTTTGAGCAAAATGTCCAATTGCATCAACGAGAAAGTCTTTAGCTGACTCAGGATCTTTTTGAATCAGGCTCAACTCAGCAAGCTCGCACAGGTAATGAGAGATTGCGCGTTCGATCTGAGCTTCCTCTGCGCCACCCGTGACCTGCGTTGCGATCTCAATGGCGCGATGCCAATCTCGTTCCTGCTCGTAAACCTGCAGCGCGATTTTCAGGCTTTCGCTACGGTATTGCGGGTTTTCAGCAGCAAGCGTCATTGACATGGACTCGGCTCTGTCAAGCAGCCCCGCCTGCAAATAGTCTCTGGCCAGTTCCATCTGAACATTGTGCCGAGCCGCCTGATCCAAGCGCGCCCACTTCAAAATATTCTCGTGTACAAAAACTGCTTTTTCAAGTTCACCACGACGGCGTAGCAAACCGCCAAGGGCAAGGTGCGTATCCACATTGTCATTGTCAACATTGAGTTCGGTAACAAGGGTTGCCACTGCCTGATCGGGCTCATCATTCAATAGATGCCTGAGCCCTAGCTCATAATAACGACTGCCTTTGCGCTCACGGCGTCCAAGATACCAACCGATCCCAATGGCCAGCAAAATGAGCGGGAGCAACATCCAGTCGCTCACTGAGCGTTCACCATTGCGCTGCTTTCGAAAGGGATGACCCGCACCATGATTTCGCAAACACTGCTTTGGATCAGTGCTTCCCGGCGAGCAACAGCGCTAAGATAGATTGTAACAAAACTCATGAGCGGTCTCTGCCAAACCATCGCCCGATCAGCGCCCAAAGACGCCCCAACACAATACCGACCACGAGCGTACCTGCCAGCCACCAAGATAATGGCAACTCGGGCGATCTCTGAGATAAAAACTGCAAGGAAACATCAAGGCTATTTTCGGTAGCAAGCAGAAAAAGTGCTATGAAAAGCACAAGTAAAATCAGTCGAAACAGTAAGCCTTTGATCCAGTTCATGGACGCATTTTACTCAATCTTAGGTAACCCACATCCATACTCCAGAGGGTGTCCAAGCCAAACTGCTGGGCAGACCTCATTCAATCAAATCAGCATTTATGCATCGATATGAGCGACTTCAGGATTTACCCGTTCGCGGAGTTCTTTACCTGGCTTGAAGTGCGGCACGTACTTGCCCGGCAAAGAGACCGGCTCTCCGGTCTTCGGATTACGGCCAACTCGTGGGGCTCGATAATGCAGCGAGAAGCTGCCGAACCCCCGAATTTCAATCCGCTCACCTCGAGCAAGTGCGTCGGACATATGATCCAGAATCATTTTAACTGCCAGTTCCATATCCTTGGCAGTAAGCTGGCCCTGAGCAGCGGCCAGCTTTTCAATGAGTTCTGATTTCGTCATGTCCTAACTATTCCGCGTCTGACGCAGCTCGGTCCTGCTCTTGCTTGATTAGATCACCAAGCGTTGCAGGCGTCACCGCGGCCACTTCACGTTCACGATGCTCTTTTACAGCAGTCTGTTCATCTGCCATATCCTTTGCCTTAATCGAAACCGTTAAGCCTCGGTTCTTGCGATCAACATTGATGATCTTCACTTCGATCTCATCACCAACGCTCAGCACGGTTCTTGCATCCGCTACGTGATCCATTGACAAGTCGCCTGCCTTCAAAGTGGCTTCCACGTCATCGGCCATTTGCAAAATAGCTTGCTTGACATCGACTTCTTTAACCACCCCTTTAACAATCGAATTCTTATCGTTGATCGCTGTGTAATCGGAGAAGGGATCCTGTTCCATCTGCTTCAGGCCCAGTGAGATTCTTTCGCGCTCTGGGTCTATTGCAAGAATCAAGGTTTCAATTTCATCACCCTTGGTGAATCGACGAACGGCTTGCTCGCCAGGCTCATTCCAAGAGATATCAGAAAGATGAACCAGGCCATCGATTTCTCCTTCAAGACCAATGAAGATCCCAAAGTCAGTGATCGACTTGATGTAACCCTTAATCTTATCGCCTTTACTGTGCTGGCCGGAGAACTCTTCCCAAGGATTGCCTTTACACTGCTTAATCCCGAGCGAGATGCGACGACGTTCTTCGTCAATATCAAGAACCATCACTTCGACTTCATCACCAACCTGAACCACTTTCGATGGGTGAATGTTTCGGTTTGTCCAATCCATTTCAGAGACATGGACCAATCCTTCAACACCTTCTTCCAACTCAGCAAAACAACCGTAATCGGTTAGGTTTGTAACCTTGGCAACGGTTCGCGCGCCTTCTGGATAACGGCGTGTAATCGCAACCCACGGATCTTCACCCAATTGTTTGAGGCCTAGAGACACACGGTTACGTTCGCGATCAAACTTAAGCACCTTCACATCAATCTCATCGCCAACGGCAACAATTTCACTCGGATGCTTGATGCGCTTCCAAGACATGTCGGTAATGTGCAGCAGACCATCGATGCCCCCGAGATCAACGAACGCGCCGTAATCCGTAAGGTTCTTAACGATACCCTTGAGCTCATGGCCCTCTTGCAGGTTCTTGAGCAGCTCATCTCGTTCAACACTATTTTCTGCTTCGAGTACCGCGCGGCGTGAAACAACCACGTTGTTGCGCTTCTGATCTAGCTTGATAACTTTAAATTCAAGGGTCTGACCTTCGAGCGTTTCATTGTCACGAAGCGGCCGCACATCAACCAAAGACCCTGGTAGAAAGGCCCGAATGTCGCGAATTTCAACCGTGAAACCGCCTTTCACGCGACCACTGATGTACCCTTCTATCACTTCTTGATCTTCGTAGACCTTCTCTAACACTTCCCAAGACTCATTTCGCTTGGCTTTTTCTCTAGACAGCTTGGTTTCACCAAAGCCATCATCAACTGACTCCATCGCCACTCGGACGGCTGCGCCAATCTCAATTTCTAACTCGCCTTTTTCGTTCAAGAACTCGGATCTTTGGATGATCCCTTCGGATTTTAATCCTGCGTGAACGGTGACCCACTCTGAGTCAATATCAACCACGACACCCGTGATGATTGATCCAGATTTTAATTCAACGGTCTTTAGACTTTCTTCAAATAGTTCTGCAAAACTCTCGCTCATGTATTTTTCCTTGGGGTTGACCCCCTCGCACCTTCCAACTTAGGCCCGTCCATTGATTAATCATCTGTTCAGCGTTGTTTGTTGGCACTGATCAAATAATTTCGTTTACTACTTTTGGTTACAACCTTTAGTTACAACCTTTAGTTACAACCTTCCTTAACTATCTTAATTTACAGCCTTTTTCACAATCGCCCAGATTGCCTCGTGAACCGCCTCTAAGGGCATGGTCGAACTATCAATCACTACGGCGTTATCTG
>Ga0233426_10001033_pt1 | contig 27087 bp, 24 predicted proteins | sample SI_118_April2016_6_FD_179875 | JGI IMG/M metagenome (GOLD analysis project Ga0233426, IMG submission 179875) | Seawater microbial communities from Saanich Inlet, British Columbia, Canada - SI_118_April2016_10_MG | ecosystem: Environmental > Aquatic > Marine > Inlet | place: Canada: British... | reverse complement strand
AAGAAGCGCATAATCAAGGAGAAATTGATTGGAAGAAGCCAGTTTCTTGTCATTTATATCCAATAAGAGTTAAAGATTATAGTGAGTTTTCTGCAGTAAATTATGATAAATGGGAAATTTGTGATGACGCTTGTTCTTTAGGCAAAGAATTTCAAGTGCCAGTATACAAGTTTGTAAAACAAGCCTTAGTTAGAAAGTTTGGTCAAAATTGGTATGATGAATTAGAAAAAGTGGCGGAAAAACATTTAAAATAAAGCACCTATATAGCAAAGTTTTCTAGAATATTATACAAGGATTACAAAGTAAAAAACCAGTAAAGGTTAGATATAAATTGTATTTTTCTTTCTGGGTAGATTAAAATTTAAACCCAACTTTATGCTGGGTTTTTTTTATTACGTATTTTTGGTAGTATGAAAATTAATCAATTTTTAGATGCTACTTATTTAAAGACAGCAACTCAAGCAAGTATTACAGAAGAAGATAATCAACAAAAAGTAGTTGATTTGATAAATGAAGCCATTTTGTACAATTATAAATTAGTAATGATTCGTTCAAAATATATTTCATTAGCAAAAAAAATGTTTTTAGAATCAAAAGCTGACTTTTTAATAGGAACTGTAATCGATTTTCCGGAAGGGAACTCATCTACTGAAATTAAATTAAAAGAAGCCCAAAAAGCGATTGATTTAGGTGCAGATGAATTGGATTTTGTTGTCAATTATACCGCTTTTAAAGAAGGTAAAATTGCGATGATAAAAGAGCAAGTTTTAAAAGCGACTAAACTTTGTATTGAAAACAATAAAGTTGCAAAATGGATCATAGAAGTAGCTGCCTTGACGAGAGAAGAAATTATTGTAATTTCACAACTAATAAAGGAGGTTGTTCTCGAAAATTTTGATGAAGCTGCTGTTAAAAAAGTGTTTGTTAAATCATCAACAGGATTTTTTAAAACTCAAGACAACACGCCAAATGGTGCTACTTTTGAAACTATGAAACTAATTTCTGAAAATGCAAAACCATTGCAAATAAAGGCTGCAGGAGGCGTGAGGGATTATGGAACGGCATTAAAAATGATTTCTATAGGAGTTGATAGAATAGGAACTTCATCATCTAAAGAGATTTGTACTAAAGAGAAAAGTCACAAGACAGGATATTAATACTTTATGGATTATTTTGCACACGAAACGGCAGTTATAGATGATAATTGTATTATAGGGAAAGGGACAAAAATTTGGCATTTTAGTCATATTATGTCTAATTGTAGTATTGGCGAATCTTGTAATCTCGGTCAAAACGTTGTGGTTTCTCCTGAAGTTATTTTAGGTAAAAATGTAAAAGTGCAAAACAACGTTTCTATTTATACGGGTGTTATTTGTGAAGATGATGTTTTTTTAGGGCCTTCCATGGTTTTTACAAATGTTATAAATCCAAGAAGTGCTATTATTAGAAAAAATGAATATTTAAAAACAATTGTAAAAAAAGGAGCGAGTATTGGCGCAAATGCAACCATTGTTTGTGGTAATGATATTGGCGAATTTGCTTTTATTGGAGCGGGAGCAGTTGTAACAAAAGAAATTTTACCATATGCCTTGGTGGTTGGGAATCCATCAAAACAAATAGGCTGGGTGGGGGAGTTTGGCCATAGATTAGAATTTAATAAACAGGGTTTTGCAACGTGTAAAGAAAGTGGGCAAGAGTATCAATTGAAGGATAATAGTGTTATAAAAGTAAAGTGAAAATAGATTAAAAGGTGTTTTAAACTCATTCGAACTATGAAGCTACAAAACCAGATGCTGTCAATTAATAGTATCTGGTTTTCTACTTTATTTAAAGTGTCTTTTTTTAAGGTGCAGGATTCGGAATTGCTGCATGAACAGCTTCAATTTCTTTTAAAGTTTCATCAGATAATTCAACATAAATAGAATTGATATTCTCTTTTAATTGACTCATTTTTGTAGCGCCAATGATATTACTGGTTACAAATGGTAGCTGATTTATATAAGCTAAAGATAATTCAGTAAGTGTTAAATTATTCTTTTTGGCGATTTCTAAATATTTTAGAACCGCAGCTTCTGAGCCTTTATTTCTGTATCTAGCAATAAACCTGGGAAACAAAGTTCCTCTTGCGCCTTCAGGTAAATTTCCATCTATATACTTCCCTGATAAAACACCTTGTGCTAAAGGTGAATAAGCTAATAAACCTATGTTTTCTCTCATTGAAACTTCAGACATACCAACTTCATATCCTCTGTGAATTAAAGAATATGAATTCTGAATGGTTACAGGTTTTGGTAAATTATATTGTTCTGATGCTTGTAAATATTTCATAGTTCCCCATGGAGTTTCGTTCGACAAACCGATATGTTTTATTTTGCCTTGTTTTATAAAATCACTTAAAGTTTCTAAAATTTCTAAATGATTTTCTGCTTCTTTACTAGCTGTTTTATAAGGATAATCTCTAACTCCAAAACAGTTTACTCCTCTAGAAGGCCAGTGCAATTGATATAAATCCATATAATCTGTTTGTAAACGTTTGAGGCTATTTTCAATTGCTTCCGTAATGCCTTTTTTACTAAAGCCATTTTTTCTAATATGTGCTGTATAATCCCCGCCTCCAGCAATTTTTGAAGCCAAAACTACCTTATCTCTATTTCCTGTTTTTTTTAGCCAATTACCGATAATTCTTTCAGTATCGCCATACGTTTCTGCATTTGCGGGTACAGGATATAATTCGGCGGCATCTATAAAATTCACACCTTTTTCTAAAGCATAATTCATTTGCTCATGTGCTTCTGCTTCTGTATTTTGGTTTCCCCAAGTCATGGTTCCTAAACAAATTTTAGAAACTTTTGTCTCTGTGTTTGGTAACGTTGTATATTTCATTTTGATGTTTAATTTTTTTAGAATAACAAAAATAAGGCTTATTTAACACTAATTATAGGCATAAAAAAAAGTTCTCATTTTTGAGAACTTTTTTAACATATGTTTTAAGCGTTTTTATTTCAAAATTGCTTCAATTCCTGGTAAAGATTTACCCTCTAACATTTCTAGCATTGCTCCACCACCCGTAGAAACATAACTTACTTTGTCTGCAAAACCAAATTGTTTCACAGCTGCAACAGAATCTCCACCACCAACTAAAGAAAATGCTCCATTTTTAGTTGCTTTATCAATTGAATGACCAAGTGCAATCGTACCTGCAGCAAAAGAGTCCATTTCAAAAACACCTAAAGGGCCGTTCCATAAAATAGTTTTACATTGGTTTGCAATTATATCAAAAATTTCTCTAGATTTTGGTCCAGCATCAACTCCTTCCCAGCCATCTGGTATTTTGTTAATATCACAAACTTGCGTATTTGCATCATTGCTAAAATCATCAGCAGCAACAACATCAACAGGAATGTGAATTTGAACATTTTTAGCTTTTGCTTGTTTTAAAATGTCAAGTGCTAACTCCATTTTGTCATCTTCACAAATTGAGTTACCAATTTTTCCGCCTTGTGCTTTAATAAATGTAAAACTCATTCCACCACCAATAATCAAGTGATCTACTTTATCTAAAATATTTTCAATTACCGTAATTTTTGAAGACACTTTTGCCCCTCCTAGAATTGCTAAAACTGGTTTTTCTGAATTATTTAATACCTTATCGATACTTTCAATTTCTCTCGCTAATAAGTTTCCAAAGCATTTATTATCTCCAAAAAATTGTGCAATAATTGTGGTTGATGCATGCGCTCTGTGTGCAGTTCCGAAGGCATCGTTTACATAAATATCTCCTAGTTTAGACAATTTTTCTGCAAAAGCAACATCTCCTTTTTTCTCTTCATCGTAAAAACGAAGATTTTCTAGTAATAAAATTTCTCCATTTTCTAAATTAGCAACAGCTTCTTCAGCTTTTTCACCGATACAATCTTCAACAAACTTTACGTTAACACCTAAAATTTCTTTTACTTTTGCAACAATATGTTTCAAAGAAAACTCTTCTTGCTTGCCTTTTGGACGACCTAAATGTGACATTAAAACGCAGCTTCCTCCATCTTCTAAAACCTTTATAATGGTAGATTTAGCAGCTTCAATTCTAGTAGTATCTGTAACTTCGAATTGATTATTTAAAGGCACATTAAAATCTACACGGATAATTGCTTTTTTATTTTGGAAATTAAAATCTTTCAGTGTTTTCATTTTTGTTGATGTATTTTTAACAAAAATACTTTTTTATTTACGGTTACTAAAATTGAAAACTCAAAAATTAAGATAACGTTTGCGTAAATTTATCTGTTATATTTGCATATGCTTTTCAACCAAATTATAGGCCAAGAACACATTAAGAAACATTTGCAAAAGTCTGCTGAGAATGGCAGAGTTCCGCATGCACAGCTGTTTATAGGCAAAGAAGGTTGTGGTTCGCTGCCAATGGCAATTGCCTATGCACAATTTTTATTGTGTAATTTTTCCGAAGATGCAGGAGCATGTAATATAAAATGCAACAAACTCCAACATCCAGATTTACATTTTGCATTTCCTGTAACTACAAACGATTCGGTAAAAAAACATGCTGTAAGTGATTTGTTTTTAGAAGATTGGCGAGATTTTATTGCAACACAACCTTACGGTAGCTTATTTAATTGGTTACAACATATAGGTGTAGAAAATAAGCAAGGTTTAATTGGAGTTGACGAATCTGAAGCTGTTGTTAAAAAGTTAAAGCTTAAAAGTTATGAGGGTGGCTTTAAAGTAATGATAATTTGGATGGCAGAAAAAATGAATATTGCTGCTGCCAACAAATTATTAAAACTGATTGAAGAACCACCACAAAAAACTGTTTTTTTATTGATTACAGAAAATGAAGAACAGATTATAAACACTATAAAATCGCGCTGCCAAGCATTGCATTTTCCTGCTTTGAGTGAACAAGATATCGCAAATGCTTTGATTTTAAAGAATCAAGTTGCGGACAACCAAGCGACAAAAATTGCACATCAAGCAGAAGGAAATTATAACAAAGCATTGCATTTATTACAAAATGACTCTTCTGATTTAGTTTTTGAAGAATGGTTTATTGCCTGGATAAGAACTGCTTTTAGGGCTAAAGGAAATGCTTCAGTGGTGCAGCAACTAATTTCTTGGTCTGATACCATTGCAAAAACTGGAAGAGAAACCCAAAAACGTTTTTTAGACTATTGTTTACAATTCTTTAGACAAGCACTATTGATGAACTACAAGTCTGATCAGTTGGTTTTTATGGAATCAAAATCAGGTTTTGATTTGTCTAAATTTGCGCCTTTTGTGCATTCAGGAAATATTCTAGAAATAGAAAAAGAATTAAATGATGCCATGTATCATATTGAAAGAAATGGGAATGCAAAGATTATTTTATTAGATCTTTCTATGAAACTTACCCGTTTTTTGCATAAAAAGGAAGAGAAGCTTTAGTTGTTATAAGCAGCTAAGCGCGCAACATATTTTCCAATAACATCAAACTCTAAATTTACAATCTCACCAATTTCTAAAGTTTTAAAAGTAGTGTGTTCTTTTGTATAGGGAATAATAGCGACACTAAATTCATCATTCTTAGAATTAACTACAGTTAAACTAACTCCATTTACAGTAATAGAACCTTTTTCTATAGTGATGTTGTTTTTATCAGAATTGTATTGAAAAGTATACAATGTACTTCCGCTTTCATCCTTGATATTTTTACAAATTCCTGTTTCATCAACATGCCCTTGCACAATATGCCCATCTAATCGGTCACCCATCTTCATGGCACGCTCTAGATTTATAATATGAGTATTTTTTAGTCTTCCAATATTTGTTTTGTCTAAAGTTTCTTTAATTGCGGTTACGGTATATTCATCATTATCAATAGCAACAACCGTTAAACAAACTCCATTATGAGCGATACTTTGATCCACTTTTAGTTCATTCGTAATATCACTTTGTATTGTTAAATGAACATTTTCTTGTTCTTTTACAATATTTTTTACGACTCCTAGTGTTTCTATAATTCCTGTAAACATATCCCTAAAATTTGGTTACTTTTGTACACATCAAAAATACTAATATTACAAGAGTTATATGGAAAAATCTGATAAAATAATCGTTGGAATTTCAATAGGAGATTTAAATGGTATTGGAATTGAAGTAATTTTAAAAACATTCCAAGATAAAAGAATGTTAGATTTTTGTACACCTATTCTTTTTGGGGCAACAAAAGTGATTTCATACCATAAAAAAGCTTTAGGTATAGAAACTCCTGTTCATGGAATTACATCGATGTCTCAACTAAACCATTCTAAAATAAATGTTTTAAATATTTGGAAAGAAGAAGTTGCAATAGAACTTGGTAAAACCACGCAATTTTCTGGGGATTACGCAGCGAGATCTTTAGCATCTGCGGTAAAACATTTAAAAGAAAATAAGATAGATGTTTTAGTAACAGCACCAATCAATAAAGAAAACATACAATCTGACACCTTTAATTTTCCTGGCCATACGGAGTATTTAGAAGCTAATTTAGAAGGCAAGAGTTTAATGATTTTAATGACTGATGCATTGCGAATTGGACTAATTACAGGTCATATTCCAATCGCTAAAGTAGCCGAAGCCATTACTCCAGAGTTAATTAAAAGTAAGGTGGAAACAATGCATGAATCTTTGGTTAAAGATTTTGGAATTAGTAAACCAAAAATTGCTGTTTTATCGTTAAATCCACATTGTGGAGATAAAGGTGTAATAGGTAAAGAAGATGATGAAATCATAAAACCAACTATTTCAGAAATTAAAGAAACAGGAAAATTAGTTTTTGGACCTTATGCTGCAGATGGTTTTTTTGGTTCTGAAACTTATAAGCAATTTGATGGTGTTTTAGCCACGTATCATGATCAAGGTTTAGCTCCTTTTAAAGCATTGTCTTTTGGCAAAGGAGTTAACTTTACAGCAGGTTTAAGTCATATTCGAACCTCACCAGATCATGGAACCGGTTATGAAATAGCGGGAAAAAATTTAGCAAATCCATCATCATTTACAGAAGCTTTGTTTACTGCAATTCAAGTTTTTAAAACTAGAAATGAGTATTTAGAGCTCACTAAAACCCCTTTAGATTTAAAAAAGAGGTAAAGATTGTTTTTTTTTGATATAAAATATTGCGGAAATACATTTTTTTGTATCTTTGCCGGCTCAATTGATGTTTGATAATGAAATACTTAAAACAATTCAACATACAGTTTGTAGGATTAAAAGAAGGGAGTCATCTGTTCAACTATACGATTGATAATAAGTTCTTTGAAGCTTTTAATTTTGATGAATATAAAAGTTCATCTATAGAAGTTTCTCTAACATTTGTAAAAAAAAGCACATTATTCGAGCTTAGTTTTATTGCAGCAGGGACAATTGAAATTCCTTGTGATTTAACTAACGAATTATACAATCAAGAAATAGCATCAGAATTACCATTGGTAGTAAAATTTGGGCCATTGTATAATGATGAAAGTGAGGAGATTTTAATATTGCCTCATGAAGCGTATGAGTTTAATGTTGCCCAGTTTATTTATGAAATGATTGTTTTAGCAGTTCCGAATAAAAGAGTTCATCCAAAAGTTTTAGATGGCACTATGGAATCGGAAGCATTAAATAAATTAAAAGAACTAACAATAAAAGAAGAAAAAACTGTAGTAAATACAGACCCAAGGTGGGATAAATTAAAGAATTTAATAACAGAAAAAAAGACATAAAATGGCACATCCTAAAAGGAAGATATCCAAAACAAGAAGAGATAAAAGGAGAACACATTATAAAGCATCTTATCAACAGATAGCTACAGATCCAACAACTGGAGAATCTCACTTATACCACAGAGCTCACTGGCATGAAGGAAAACTTTATTACAGAGGACAAATTGTTTTAGAATCTGCATCTGCTGCTGCAGAAGCTTAGAAACAACCTTCTATAAACACACAAAAACCCTCAATTTTGAGGGTTTTTTTACGTTTTTTAAGTAAAAACTATCTCTTTTGATGAGTTTTACGTAAAAAAGTGAAATATTTTTCACTACTTTTGATTTTCCAAATTATTTGGTAACAAACAACGATTATGAAAAAAATCACTGCAGCAATTTCAGCAGTAGGGAAGTATGTTCCCGAATATATTTTAACGAATAAAGAGTTAGAGTCTTATGTAGATACTAACGATGAATGGATTACTTCTAGAACAGGAATCAAAGAAAGAAGAATTCTCAAGGGCGAAGGGTTAGGGACATCTTACATGGCTATAAAATGTGCAGAAGATTTAATTCAAAAATCAAATATAAATCCTGAGGAAATAGATTTGGTTCTGGTTGGTACTGCAACTCCAGATCTACCAGTAGCCTCAACAGCTGCTTATGTAGCTTCAAAAATTGGCGCAACAAATGCCTTCTCATATGATTTACAAGCTGCATGTTCTAGCTTTTTGTTTGGTATGTCCACAGCAGCTAGTTATATAGAGTCTGGGAGGTATAAAAAAGTGCTATTAATAGGGGCAGATAAAATGTCTTCTATTATTGATTACACAGATAGAGCAACGTGTATTATTTTTGGTGATGGGGCAGGAGCAGTTTTGTTTGAGCCAAATAATGAAGGTTTAGGATTGCAAGATGAGTATTTAAGAAGTGATGGAATAGGTAGAGATTTTCTAAGGATAGAAGCAGGAGGGTCTATAATGCCGCCTTCAGAAGAAACTGTAAAAGGAAAAAAGCATTTTGTATATCAAGAAGGAAAGACTGTTTTTAAATATGCAGTTTCTAATATGGCTGATGTTTCAGAGAAAATGTTAACCAGAAATAAGCTTACAGAAGAAGACATTCAGTGGTTGGTGCCACACCAAGCTAATAAAAGAATTATTGAAGCAACAGCAAAAAGAGTAGGTGTTAGCTCAGAAAAAGTAATGATGAACATCCATAGATATGGAAATACAACATCGGCAACTTTACCTCTTTTATTAGCAGATTATGAAAATCAATTAAAAAAAGGAGATAATTTAATTTTTGCTGCATTCGGTGGTGGTTTCACATGGGGAGCCATTTACTTAAAATGGGCATACAATTCGTAAAAATTAATAACTAAACAATAAGAAACATGGATATTAAAGAAATTCAAAATCTTATAAAATTTGTAGCAAAATCTGGCGCTAGCGAGGTAAAGTTAGAAATGGAAGATATAAAGATTACAATTAAAACCGGTTCTGGAAAAACAGAAACTACAATTGTTCAAGCTGCTCCTGTAGCATCTTTACCTCAAGCTATAGCTCCCGTAAGTGCAGAGGCAGTAGTGCCTATTGTACCTGCAGTAGCGCAGAATGAGGGAGCTAATTATATCACCGTAAAATCTCCTATCATTGGAACTTTTTACAGAAAACCCTCTCCAGACAAACAAAATTTTGTTGAAGTTGGTACAGATATAAATATTGGCGATACAGTTTGTGTTATTGAAGCAATGAAATTATTTAACGAGATTGAATCTGAAGTTTCAGGTAAAATTGTTAAAGTTTTAGTTGACGATTCTTCCCCGGTAGAATATGATCAACCTTTATTTTTAGTAGATCCATCTTAATTTAGATGCTTAGATTTCTAGATTTTTTTAAATACTTATTATTTTATAAAATCGAACAATCAAATTTTCTAACGAACTAATTTAACAAAGATGTTTAAAAAAATATTAATTGCCAATAGAGGTGAAATTGCATTACGTGTAATTAGAACCTGTAAAGAAATGGGCATAAAAACGGTTGCTGTATATTCTAAGGCAGATGAGGAAAGTTTACATGTTAGATTTGCTGATGAAGCCGTGTGTATTGGCCCAGCTCCTAGCAGTGAATCTTATTTAAAAATGTCAAATATTATAGCCGCTGCAGAAATTACAAATGCAGACGCTATACATCCAGGATATGGATTTTTATCTGAAAATGCTAAGTTTTCTAATTTATGTGAAGAACATAACATCAAGTTTATTGGAGCTACGGGTAGAATGATTGATCAAATGGGAGATAAAGCAAACGCTAAGTCTACTATGATAGAGGCAGGTGTGCCTTGTGTTCCAGGTTCAGAAGGGGTAATAACTGATTTTGAAGAATGTGAGAAGGTAGCTTTAGAAACAGGTTACCCCGTAATGCTAAAAGCTTCTGCGGGAGGTGGTGGTAAAGGAATGCGGGCTGTTTGGAAGTCTGAAGACTTAAAGGAAGCTTGGGATTCTGCAAGACAAGAAAGTAAGGCGGCTTTTGGTAATGATGATATGTACATGGAGAAGCTTATTGAGGAGCCAAGACATATTGAGATTCAGATTGTAGGAGATTCTTATGGAAAAGCTTGTCATTTATCAGAAAGAGATTGTTCTGTACAAAGGCGTCACCAAAAATTAACAGAAGAAACTCCTTCTCCTTTCATGACAGATGAACTGAGAGAAAGCATGGGGAATGCGGCTGTAAAGGCAGCAGAATATATTAAATATGAAGGTGCAGGGACTATAGAATTTTTGGTGGATAAACACAGAAATTTCTACTTTATGGAGATGAATACTCGTATACAAGTAGAGCATCCTATTACTGAAGAAGTTGTGAACTACGATTTAATTCGAGAACAAATTTTAGTAGCAGCTGGAGTACCTATTTCTGGTAAAAATTACTACCCACAATTACACTCTATTGAATGCAGAATTAATGCAGAAGATCCCCATAATAATTTTAGACCAGCCCCTGGGAAAGTTACTACGTTTCATGCTCCTGGAGGTCATGGAGTTAGAATGGATACACATGTATATGCTGGTTATATGATTCCGCCAAATTACGATTCTATGATCGCCAAGTTAATTGTTACGGCTCAAACAAGAGAAGAAGCAATTAATAAAATGAAACGTGCGTTAGATGAATTTGTAATTGAAGGAATTAAAACAACAATACCTTTCCATAGACAATTAATGGAACATCCAGATTATGTTGCGGGTAACTACACGACTAAATTTATGGAAGATTTTTTAATGAAGCCTTAGATTAGAGTCTAGTATCAATACTATATTAAAAATAGAGAATACACTTTTGTATTCTCTATTTTTTTATCTTTACCTTAAATATTTTTAGAATGAAAATTGATGGGATTGATAAAATTATTATAAAAAGATTAGTAAAAGACGCCAGAACACCTGTGTTAAGTATTGCTAGAGAAGTTGGTATTTCTGGAGCAGCTATTCATCAACGTTTAAGAAAGTTAGAAAAATCTCAATTAATTGATGGTTATAGAATGGTTCTAAACCCTAAATCATTAGGGTATACAACAACAGCTTTTGTTGGTGTTTTTTTAGATTCTTCTAGTTTATATTCTTCAGCAATAAAAAGATTAAAAGATATTCCTGAGGTTATAGAAAGTCATTATACAACTGGTAATTACGCAATTTTTATAAAGATTTTATGCAAGAACAATGAAGATTTAATGCATCTTTTAAATAAAGATATTCAAAATATCAAAGGAGTCTCAAGAACCGAAACTTTTATTTCATTAGACCAACAAATTGATAGGCAGATACATATTTGATAAAAAATCATTTATCCATTAAAAAGTTACTCTTTAAAGATCTTTAGAAACAACTTAACCAGTAAACATATTTATTTCATTTTTTTAATTCATTTTTCTTTAAATTACTAATTAATGATGGAGAAACCTAACTTATCTTTTATTATAGAAATTGCCGGAGATGATGAAGCATTTCAAAATAGTATTTTGGAAATTATAAAAACAGAATTTCGAGAAGAGGTAAATTTATTTAAAACAAACTTCTCATCAAAAAAGTACAAAGAAGCAGCTCATAATGTGCATAAAATAAAGCATAAAATAGGCCTATTAGGGTTAGAAAAAGCCTTAATAAAAGCATCAGAATTTGAAAAAGCATTAAAAATTGGAAATACTACACTTCATCATAGTTTTTTAGAAATTTTAAACAAAATTCATGTATATTTATACCATTAAATAATAGTGCTATTATTATGAATTGTATTATAATCGATGATGATGCAACTGCTAGATTAATTATAAGTCAGCTTTGTGAAAAATCGGAGTGGATTAATGTTTTAGCGGAGTTTTCTTCAGCTATAAATGCAATAAAATATTTAAATAGCAATACTGTAGATTTGGTTTATTTAGATATTCATATGCCTACTTTTTCTGGTTTTGATTTTATTCAGACTTTAAAAGATCCACCCAAAATAATCTTAACAACTTCAGACAAAAACCTTGCTTTAGAAGCCTTTGAATATAAAAGTGTCATAGATTATTTAGTGAAACCAATATCAAAAGAAAGGTTTAATAAATCTTTAGAAAAATTAAAAATCTTTTCAATTGAAGAAGAAAATGCTTCTTTAGAATCAAAAAAACTATCAGATTACATTTATGTAAACGTAGATAAAAGATTGGTAAAAATTAATATACCTAGTATTTATTTAATTGAAGCAAAAGGCGATTATATAAATATTAAAACAAGCATAAAAAGTTACTTGGTACACTCAACTTTAAAAAAGATAGAGGATAAACTTCCTTCAAATATGTTTTTTAGAGTGCATAGGTCATTCGTCATAAATTTTTCAGAAATAGATATTGAGGATAACACTGTTTTGGTGAAACAAGATATTGTTCCTATAAGTAGATCTCTTAAAAGTGAATTAATTAGAAAATTAAATCGTCTCTAGTTATATTTTTTTTTAATAATCTGAATTCAAAAGTTTCATTTGCTAAAGAAGCTATAATTCCTTTAAATTGGTAGTCTTACAAAATATTAATACTTTCCAATATGTTTTGTGTAATTTTTCATTCGACTTTATAATGTTTTTGACGACCATAAGGCAGACAATTGTCTTTATGGTAGTAAAACAGTATTTCAACCTGTTAATATTAAATGGCAGATAGTGCTGATGCTGAAGGTTTTTTATGGGGGACTTAATTTTATGGATTATTAAGATACCCAGAAGATAATTAAATCACATTATATTTTGTAGGTTTATCAGCTTACTAAAAACTTACTATTAAGTGCAATGCTTCAAGAAGAGTAGTATTTTAATATTCAATAAAAACATTATTTTATTGATTGAGCTTTACAGATAATTTTATTAAAAAACAGAAGCTAACATTATCAGCTAAAAGAGCTATTTTTAGTATCTCAAAATACGAAGTCATGTTCAAAAAATTAATTCTTTTTTTATTGATATCTATCTTATTTATCAATTGCAAAAATGCTAGTATTACAGTATTATCCTCATCTAATGTTGCAGATATTATCAATAATGAGTTTACCGGTGATTTAGCTTTTAACACTGCTTCTTTTGTTGAAAAATATTGGAGGGTTGTGGGTAATACTGGTTTTAATAAAAGCATTTATAAGATTGCTGAAGAACTTGAAAAATCAGGTTTTGTTTTAGAAGAAAATGCAACAGAAAATGATATTTTAACCTACAGAATTGAAAATCGTCCGCTTAAAAATCCAACTTGGGAGTCGGTAAATGCAATTGTGAAAATTGAGGGTAAAAATGACACTTTACTGCAACATGCCACTAACAGAAATATGATTGCTTTAAATTCGTATAGCACACCAAAAGATGGAGTTTCTGCTGAAGTTATTTATGTACGTGATTTCGAAAAAATTGCAGATTTAGATGTAAAAGGGAAAATAGTTTTTGCAGAAACAAGTCCTTATGGTATATACAAATCTGCGATTATTGAGGGTAAGGCTGCAGGAATCATAACGTATAATAATCCTTCTTATTTACAACCCGAAAAAAATACAACATCAATTCAGTTTCGTTCAATTCCCATAGATACTGTAAATAAATCTTGGGCAATTGCAATGTCTTTCGCTGCGAAAGAACGGTTAAAAGCATCTTTAGAGAAGGGGAAAACAACCTTAAAAGTTCGTGTTAAAACTAATATTTATTCTTCAGAAGAATTAACAATTGTTGCTGATATTAAAGGGAGTGAAATGCCAGGAGAACGGTTAGTTTTTAGCGCTCATATCCAAGAACCTGGTGCTAATGACAATGCAACGGGTGTTGGACTAGCACTAGAAATGGCTTCATTAACAGCAAAGTTTATTAAACAACAACAATATGAACCAAAACGAACCTTAACTTTTTTATGGGGCGATGAAATTATATCGACGCAAAGATATGTGCAAGAAGATTCTATTAGAGCGAAATACATTAAATGGGGAATTTCTTTGGATATGGTTGGCGAAGACACTGAAAAAACTGGAGGAACTTTTTTGATTGAAAAAATGCCAGATCCAAGTGCAATTTGGACTCGTGGCAATGATAAGCACACAGAATGGGGAGGTTCTAAAATGAAATTAGAGCAAATGAAACCTCATTATTTAAATGATTTTCTAATTGATAAATTTAAACAACAAGGCAAAAGAGCAAATTGGATTGTAGGCACAAATCCATTTGAAGGAGGAAGTGATCATGTTCCTTTTTTAAGACAAAACATACCTAGTGTTTTGTTTTGGCATTTTACAGATCAGTTTTATCATACGGATAATGATAGAATTGATAAAGTTTCTAAAACTACTTTAAAGAATGTAGGCACAACCGCATTAATAGCTGCTTATACTTTGTTAAATGCTGATAAAAAGGTTGCGAAATCAATTTTATTAAATTTAGAAACAGCTGCGGTAAGTCGTTTGAATGAAGAATTTAAGCAGAGTAAAATTGCCATAAATAATGGAGATTCTTTATCTACACAAATAGAAATTATTACTGCTTGGAAAGATTGGTATCAAAAATCTTTTACAACAACTTCAGGGTTATTTTCGGATGAAAAAGTCATCAATAATGATATTGAAAAATCTCAAAAATTAATAGATTCTATTTCATCAGTAATTATAAAAGAACTTCAGAAAAAGAACTAAAAAACAGCATCAATTACTGAAATAAAATCAGGGTAAATGATGCCGTTTAATCGTTGAATTTTAGGTTTAGTAATCAGAACCATCATGTTTTCCAACTTCAAAGCCATGTTTTCTTAAAAACTGATTTCCACTGCCTATAGCGTCTTCTTCAAGAGTTGTTCCCATAGAATCATTCCATCTATTTAAATACCCAAAGAGAGAAATTACTCCTAAGATTTCTACAATTTCACCTTCGTTCCAATATTTATATAATTCTTTTTTGATGTCTGCATTAACAGCATTTGGAACCATAGAGGCTGCTAAAGAGAAATCTAGAGCTGCTCTTTCTGCATCAGAAAAAGCTTTGTGAGTTTTGTATTCCCAAATATTATCTAATTGTTCTTGTTCCGCTCCGTAACGTTCTGCAGCTCTAATTGCATGCGCTTGGCAATATCTACATCCAGTGGCGTTGCTAGAAACCCAAGCAATCATTCTTTTTAAAGCCGATGTAACACGTCCTTCATTTGCCATTACAGCTTTATTCAAATTGATAAAAGCTTTAGAAATGGCCGGCCTTCTTTGCATTGTTAAAACTGAATTTGGACAAAAGCCTAAAGTTTCATTAAAAAATTCTGCTAATTTTTTTGTTTCTAAATCGTGTTCTGCTAATAACGGTGTTACTAATGCCATGTTTTTTTTAGTTATTGAATTAAATAATTTATTTTTTATCTGGTCGAACTATTGAGATCACTATGGGAATCGAATAAAAGTTTTTCGATATTATTATCACATGATTTGGATCTTTTAAATTCGGACACAATATTAATTGCCCTTTCTATATAAAATGTTTACTTATTTTTAGTGAAAACTGATGTGTCATATCTATTCGTGATAAACAGTATAAAGTCATTAACAAAAAAAAATGAGTATTCACAATCTTATTTTAATTTGATGAGATTTATTCATTTTAACATCTTCTTCCTTTGTGTTTTCTTATTTTTGTTAGAAAGCTCAATTTAAGAATTCAATTTTAAAAAAAAACATAAAAGATGGAGAAGAATATAATTATGACCAAATGGACACAAAAGTCACAGTTTGAGAGTGATAATCCTAGCGGGCATTCATTTACGATGTTTGATAAATCTCAAGATAATGGAGATGTGATTGGTTTTGCGCCAAAAGCCTTAATGCTATCTTCTTTAGCTGGCTGCTCTGGATTAGATGTAGTTTCATTGTTAGAAAAAATGCGTGCAGAAGTTGCCGATTTTAAAATAGAGGTTACAGCAGAATTAACAGACGAACATCCTAAGTTTTACAACAAAGTAAAAGTAGATTATCATTTCACAGACAGCGAATTACAACCAGAAAAAATTCAAAAAGCTGTAAATTTATCAGTTACAAAATACTGTGGAGTTATGGAAATGTTTAGACAGTTCTCTGATGTAGAAATAGAAATTCATTTACACAACATATAAAACGGAACTAAACGCCAAAAAAATTGCTATGAGATGGACGTTAAAGCCACAACCCGAAAAAGAAAAAGTACATAATTTAGCCAAAGAACTTCAAGTTGACACAACCATAGCGTCAATTCTTTGTCAAAGAAATATTGAAACATTTGAGGATGCAAAAAAATTCTTTCGCCCCAGTTTAGATGAAATTCATAACCCTTTTTTAATGAAGGATATGGATGTTGCGGTAGCGCGAATTGAAGTGGCCATTTCTAAGAATGAAAATATTTTGATTTATGGCGATTATGATGTGGATGGCACTACCGCTGTTTCTTTAGTTTCCTCTTATTTAAGAACAATTTATCCAAATATTGCAACCTATATTCCAGACAGATATACAGAAGGTTATGGGATTTCTTATACGGGAATCGATTTTGCCAATGACAATGATTTCTCTCTTATCATTGCTTTAGATTGTGGAATAAAAGCGATTGAAAAAGTAGCGTATGCAACGGAAAGAAATATAGACTTTATTATTTGCGATCATCATAAACCAGGAACAGAAATACCAAAAGCTGTGGCGGTTTTAAATCCAAAACGAGAAGATTGTAATTATCCTTTTGACGAATTATGTGGCTGTGGAGTTGGTTTTAAATTAATTCAGGCTTTAGGAGTTTCAAGAAATCAAACCATTGAAGATTTTGTGCCTTATTTAGATTTGGTCGCGACTGCCATTGCTGCAGATATTGTGCCGATGAATGGAGAAAATAGAGTGCTTGCATTTTTTGGTTTACAAGTGATTAATCAGCATCCAAGAAACGGAATTAAAGCACTCATTCAGCAGACTAAAAAGACTGAACTTACGATAACAGATGTTGTTTTTATAATTGCACCAAGAATTAACGCTGCAGGAAGAATCAAACACGGGAATTATGCGGTAGAGCTGTTAACTGAAATGGATTTTGAGGCTGCTATAGAATTTGCAGCTGCCATAGAAATTTTTAATGCAGACAGAAAAGATTTGGATAAAAAAATAACAGATCAAGCCCTAATTCAAATTATTGATAATGAGGAAGAGAATGGATGTACTTCTGTTGTTTATCAAGAAGATTGGCACAAAGGGGTTATTGGAATTGTAGCTTCTAGATTAATCGAAAAATACTACAGACCTACTTTGGTATTTACAAAAAGTGGCGATAAATTAGCCGCTTCTGCGCGTTCTGTTAAAGGGTTTGATGTCTATAACGCACTTCAAGAATGTGAAGAGTTTATAGAACAATTTGGCGGACATAAATATGCTGCGGGATTAACTTTACTGCCAGAAAATTACACCAATTTCAAAAACAAGTTTGAAGAAGTTGTTGAACGAACTATTGATAAAAAATTATTAACTCCACAGATTTCTGTAGATGCAGAAATAGATTTATCTGAAATTACCCCTAAGTTTTTTAGAATTATTGAGCAAATGGCACCTTTTGGGCCCTTGAACATGAAACCTATTTTCAAATCTATCTGTGTTAGAGATAATGGTTTTGGAAAACAAGTTGGTGCAGATAAAACACATTTAAAACTGAATGTTTTTCAAGGGGACAATAAAAAAACCTACAATGCTATTGGTTTTAACTTAGGGAATAAAATGGCCTTTGTACAAAATGATTTTGATATTGTTTACGCGTTAGACGAAAATGAATGGAATGGTCATAAATCTGTGCAATTGGTGTTGAAAGATTTAAAGTAATTTCCGATGTCTTTTAATGCCTAAACCACTATTAGTAATAGTGAAATCCAGAGGTCTACTTGTGCAAAAATTATATAAATTAACTTTCCATAGACATTAAAACCATTTTTAATTCCATATAGGTAATACTTGGGTCTACCTTTTCTTTAAGAGAAGTTAAGCCTTTTACATCACCAGCTTTTTCAATTTCACTTAGTATTTTTTTGTAACGTTTTAGTTCAATCAATTCTAAAACATCAATATCTCCAGAAGTAATATAATTCGCTAAATGATTTTCAATTGTGCCAACAGTTAAACTTCTTTCTTTGGCAATTTCTTTTATAGAAAGACCCGATGTAAACAACTCAAAAGTAATTTGTTTCGTTGGTTTTTTATCTTCTTTTTTTTGTTCGTTGAATTTATTAATTCCGTTTTCTTTACAATACCCTTCAATAGCTTCTAATATTTCTTCTCCGTATTTAGAAACACGAATTTTACCCATTCCAGCAATTTTTAATAAGGCATTTTCAGTTCTTGGCAATTCATCACACATTGCATATAAGGTTTCTTGCGTAAAAATCTGAAAGTGCGGAATACCTAAATCTTTAGAAATTCCATCTCTTAACTCACGTAATTTTATCGCTAAAATTGGGTCACGTTTAGAAACTACTTTTTTCTTTTTAGCCGGTTCTGATTTTTGTAAAACGGCTTTGGCTCTTACTTTTAAATATTCTTGAACTTTAAAACCATTCGTCATTTTTTGAAGTGAAAAAAGTTTTTCTAATAACTTTTCTTGCAAGGAATCAAATTGCTTCGTAAAATCTTTTTTAACAGCTTTGTTATCAGTTGAAAATGAAATAGCATTTAAAGGATTTAGAATATTACCTTTTGTTTGAGTTACAAAATAATTTAAAGCCTTTATAAAACGTTCTTGAATTTGAGAACTATTTTCCGGAAGAATAGAATCTTCTGAAATTGCATTTAATTGGTTTTTAAATCCATTAGAAACTTTCATTAAAGCGACAACTCCATCATCTTTAATAGTTTGTAAGTGGTCTATAACATCCCCTTTAATACTTGTTCTATTCTTGTAATAAATATCTATTAATCTTGATATTGGATACAAAAGTGGTTGATAATCAAATAATTCTGAAATTAAATTTAGCTGAAAATTTTTTTCAGATTCATTTAAAATAGTCTCATCAGGATGATTCTCTTCCACAGTTTCATTAAAAGTACTAACTGTTTTATCATTGATGATGGCGTTGCTAGAAATCGGTGTTTTTAAAACCAAGCCTTCTAGGGAAGTACACCTACTTAAAGCCACATATGTTTGACCATGCGCAAAAGAAGCTTCCGCATCAATTACCGCTCGGTCAAATGTTAAACCCTGACTTTTATGAATGGTAATTGCCCAAGCCAAACGCAAGGGGATTTGTTTAAAAGAACCAACAATATCTTCTTTTAACTCTTTGGTTTCTTCATTAATAGAATAATTAATATTATCCCATAGTTCTTTTTCTGCAACAATTTCGTCAATTTCATTGGCACACTGCACGGTTACAGTTTCTTTTGAAATATCTGTGACAACTCCTATTTTACCATTATAATATCTTTTTTCTAAGGAGGAATCATTTTTGATAAACATCACTTGAGACCCTATTTTTAGGGCTAAATTTTCATCATTAGGAAAAGCGTTTTCATTGAACTTACCAGAAACCTCGGCTTTAAAAAAACAACTTTTGGTTTTTAGTTTATTTAATTCAGAATCGTTGATTAAGTTGGCTCTTCTGTTATGAGTTGTAAGGGTGATATATCCTTCTTCTTTACTTGGAGAAAAAGTAGGGTTGTAGCGTTCATTTAAAATTTTGGCAGATTTTTCTGATAAATCATCATTTCTAATTTCATTTAAAATAGTTATAAAATCTTCGTTTTTCTGACGGTAAATATGCTTCAACTCAATAGAAACTACATTGGCTTCTTGATAGGCTTTACTGCTAAAAAAATAAACGGTATTGTAATGTTGCTGCAGTAAACTCCACTCATTAGGTTTTACAACAGGTGCTAATTGCTGTAAATCACCAATCATTAAAACTTGGGCGCCACCAAATACTTTGTTTCGGTTTTTATAACGACGCAGCACTTGATCGATACCATCCAATAAATCGGCTCGCACCATAGAAATTTCATCAATAATTACTAAATCTAAGGATTTTATAATGTCAATTTTAGTTTTCGAAAACTTACGTTGTTGATTAGAAGTATTTGCAATTTGATTGGGTAAAATTGGTCCAAAAGGCATTTGAAAAAATGAATGAATCGTTACGCCTTTTGCATTGATTGCTGCAACACCTGTAGGTGCCACAATAACCATTCTTTTTAAAGATTCTTTTTTAATTTGATGTAGAAAAGTAGTTTTTCCTGTACCTGCTTTTCCTGTGATAAACAGGTTTCTATCTGTTTTTTCTATAAAGTTTAAGGCAAGTTCTAATTCTTTATTCTCTATCATAACAAGATTTCTATACTCATTTTCTTGTTGTAAAAATAGTGTTTTAGTTTACAATATCTGAATAATATTATGACCTTAAAATTTTTTCCATTTGTCTGCCTTTTGCTAATTCATCAATGAGTTTTTCCATTTGTCTGCATTGTTTATACAATTCAAATTCATCTTCTATTTCTTCAATTCTATAACCACAAACTATCCCTTTAATTAAATGTGCATTTTCATGAATTTTTGCTTTCTCAAAAAAGGTTCTAAATGTTACTTTTTCTGCAATAAGAGATTGTAATTTGTTTTCGTTAAAACCAGTAAACCATTCTATTACTTGATGGAACTCTTCTCTTGTTCTACCATGTTTTTCCAATCTATTCCAGTAAAGTGGATATATAGATGCAAAGATCATATTAGCTACTTTTTCATTTTTTTTAGCGGTAACTTTCATTTTATTAAAGTATTGATATAGCAATTTACAAAATTCTTATATATAAAAAATCCTAAGCAAAAGCTCAGGATTTTAATATTTACAAAACAACATTGTTGCTTACATTTCTAATGCTTTTGTTGGATTGTTATCCATTAATAACTCGACTGGGTTTTCTAAAGCTTCTTTAACAGCCACTAAAAAACCTACAGATTCTCTACCATCTACAATTCTGTGATCGTAAGAAAGTGCAACATACATTATCGGTTGAATTACAACAGCGCCATTAACCGCCATTGGTCTGTTTACAATATTGTGCATCCCTAAAATTCCACTTTGTGGAGGATTCAAAATTGGCGTAGATAACATAGAACCAAATACACCACCATTGGTAATTGTAAAAGTTCCTCCAGTCATTTCATCTATGGTAATTTGCCCATCTCTAGCTCTTAATGCCAAACGTTTTACTTCAGATTCTACACCTCTAAAAGATAAGTTTTCTGCATTTCTAATTACAGGAACCATTAAGCCTTTAGGTCCAGACACGGCAATAGAAATATCTTGAAAGTCATTTTTGATTTGGAAATCTCCGTCAATCATAGAATTTACATCAGGATATAATTTTAAAGCTCTTACCACTGCTAAGGTAAAGAAAGACATAAATCCTAAGCCAACGCCGTGTTTTGCTTTAAAAGCTTCTTTAAATTGCGTACGTAAATCAAAGATTGGTTGCATGTTTACTTCATTAAAAGTTGTTAACATGGCAGTTTCGCTTTTTACAGCAACCAAACGTTCGGCAACTTTTCTCCGTAACATAGACATTTTCTTACGCTCTGTTCCCCTCGATCCGTTTGCAGGCTGAGTTCCCATAGAAGGTACAGCGTTTACTGCATCATCTTTCGTAATTCTACCATCTTTTCCGGTTCCTTTAACCGCAGAGGTAGCAATTCCTTTTTCAGCAAGTACTTTTTTAGCAGCGGGAGAAGCAGTACCGGTCGCATACGTTTCCGTTTTTGGCGTTTCTTTTACTTCAATTTTCTTTTCTTCTTTTTTTACTTCAACTTTTGGAGCATCACCCTCTGGTTTTGCAGCACCTGTATCAATCAAACAAACTACAGCACCTACTTCTACAGCGTCACCTTCTTCAGCTTTTAAAGTAACAATTCCGCTTTCTTCTGCAGGCAGTTCTAAAGTTGCCTTATCAGAATCTACTTCTGCAATTGGTTGATCTTTTTCAACATAATCTCCATCTTCAACTAACCACGTTGCAATTTCTACTTCTGTAATCGATTCTCCCGGAGAAGGAACTTTCATTTCTAAAATCATCAGTTCTTATTTTACTTATTGCTGAACTTATTTCAGCATTTAATTTTAATTTTTTATGCTATAACGCGCTACGCTAACTTTTAAAATGAGTTATTCATTATTAAAAACACTGTTTATAACCGCTTTATGTCGTTTCTTAAATCTTGTACTAGAACCCGCTGCGGGTACTGCATAATACTTACGAGAACGAACCTTTAGTTTTACCAACTCAAAACGTTGTAACATAAAACTCCAAGCACCCATATTTCTTGGTTCTTCTTGTGCCCAAATATATTCTTCAATATTTGGATATCTATCGATTACTTGTTGTAATTTCTCTACATGTAAAGGAAATAATTGCTCTATTCTTACCAGCGCAACATCTTCTCGCTGCAATTCTTCTCGTTCTGCTAATAAATCATAGTAGAATTTACCCATACAGAAAACAAGTTTCTTAACACCCTTTGGGTTTAAGGTATCATCAATTACTTCTTGAAATTCGCCAGTGGCTAATTCTTCAATTGTATTGACAGCTTTTGGATGACGTAATAAACTTTTTGGAGTAAATACAATTAATGGTTTTCTATAATCACGTTTCATTTGTCTACGCAACAAATGATAAAAATTTGCAGGTGTTGTACAGTTCGCAACAGTCATATTGTCTTCTGCACATAATTGCAAATAACGCTCTATTCTTGCCGATGAATGTTCAGAACCTTGGCCTTCATATCCATGCGGAAGTAAGACTACAATTCCGTTTTGAACTTTCCATTTATCTTCTGCAGCAGAGATATATTGGTCAAAAATAATTTGAGCTCCATTAGAAAAATCTCCAAATTGAGCTTCCCAAACGGTTAATGTATTCGGGTTTCCCATCGCATACCCATAATCAAATCCTAAAACCCCATATTCAGATAATAACGAGTTGTAAATCGTCATTTGCCCTTTACCCTTTGGATTTGTATTTAATAGGTTAATACGTTCTTCTGTAACTTCATCACGCAAAATAGCGTGCCTGTGAGAAAAGGTTCCTCTTTCTACATCTTGTCCAGAAATACGAACATTAAACCCTTCTTCTAGTAAACTCCCATAAGCTAGGTTTTCTGCCATTCCCCAATCTAATTGATTAGTTTCGAAAACCATTTTAGCTCTACCTTGTAAGATTCTTTCTGCTTTTCTAACAAAGTTTGCCTTTTCAGGAACTGTAGAAACAATTTTGGCAATATTTTTTAAATTATCTTCAGGATAAGTGGTATTTGTTGCTGCTAACATGGCATCAAGATCTTGACGCTCAAATCCTTCCCAAGTAGATTTCATAAACTCCTTTACTTTAGAAGTTTTATCCTTTTTAGAGTTATCGAATTCAGTATTCAACATATCTCTAAACTCAGTTGTAATTTCTGTTAAATAATTTTTATCGATACTTCCTTCAGCAATTAATTGTGCCGCGTAGATATCTTTTGGGTTTTGATGTTTAGAAATTGCTTTGTATAATTTTGGTTGTGTAAAACGAGGCTCATCACCTTCATTATGGCCATATTTTCTATAGCCTAATAAATCTATAAAAATATCAGATTCAAAACGCATTCTAAATTCTAAGGCCAATTCCATTGCATGACAAACGGCTTCTGTATCATCTGCATTTACATGTAAAACAGGCGACAAGGTAACTTTGGCAACATCTGTACAATAGGTGCTTGAACGCGCATCTAAGTAGTTGGTTGTAAACCCTATTTGGTTGTTGACAACGATATGAATAGTTCCTCCAGTTTTATAACCATTTAATTTAGCCATTTGAACGATTTCATATGCAATTCCTTGTCCAGCAATAGCAGCATCACCATGTATAATGATGGGTAAAATTTTGCTCGCATCACCATTATATTTTCTATCAATTTTAGCTCTTGTAATCCCTTCTGCTACAGAAGCAACAGTTTCTAGGTGAGATGGATTTGGAACTAAATTCATTTTAATTTCATTACCATCTCTATAGGTTTTACTTAACGTTAAACCTAAATGATATTTTACATCTCCATCGATATCTTCATCTTCGAAATCTTTTCCTTCAAATTCACTAAATAAATCTCTAACTGGTTTTTTAAAGATGTTTACTAGCGTATTTAAACGACCTCTATGTGCCATTCCTAAAACGCATTCTTTCACACCATATTTTTCGGCAGCATCTCTTAGCAAAACGCTAATACCTGGAATTAAAGCTTCACCGCCTTCTAAAGAAAAACGTTTTTGCCCTACGTATTTGGTTTGTAAAAAACTCTCGAATGTTACTGCCTGGTTTAATTTACCTAAAATGTATTTTTTGGCTTCTACAGAATAATTAGGGTGGTTGTCATTTTTATTAAAGCGATCTTGCCACCATTTTAATTTTTCTGGATTACGCATATACATGTATTCTACTCCAATAGAATCGCAATAAATACGTTTTAAGTGCCCAATGATTGCAGAAAGTTTAGTTTTACCGAGTCCTAAAATTTCACCTGCAGAAAACTCTTTGTCTAAATCGTTTGCGGATAAACCAAAATTTTCGAGATCTAAAGTCGGTTGGTATTGTCTTCTTTCTCTTACTGGATTTGTTTCAGTGAACAAATGACCACGAGTTCTGTATCCATTAATTAAATCAACAACAAGAAATTCTTTACGAACTTCTAGCGGCACTTCTAATGAATCTTCTTCCTCTTTTAATGAATAATTTTCATTTGCTAAATCATATCCTTGAAAAAAGCTTCTCCAGCTCGGTTCAATTGCATCTGGATTCACCAAATATTTATCATATAAATCAGCTATAAAGCCTGTATGTGCTGCGTTTAAAAACGAAAATTTATCCATAATATAGTTTCTGCTTTTTTAATAAGCTGTACTAATCAACAAAAATACAATTTTTGAGATAAAAGGGTATTTTTTTTCTTTAGAATAACAAAATAAAAAAAAATAAAATTTTTATCAAAAGTATTTGGCAATATTCGGAAAAGGTATATATTTGCACTCGCTAAACACAAATCATGTGAAGCAAACTCCTCCTTAGCTCAGTTGGTTAGAGCATCTGACTGTTAATCAGAGGGTCCTTGGTTCGAGTCCAAGAGGGGGAGCAAGTTAAGCGAAAGCTTAAAAGTTCATTAAAAAAAGACTGCGAAAGTAGCTCAGGGGTAGAGCATCACCTTGCCAAGGTGGGGGTCGCGGGTTCAAATCCCGTCTTTCGCTCTAACTCAAAACAGTACCAATGCTGAAGTGGTGGAATTGGTAGACACGCTGGACTTAAAATCCAGTGGTCAGTAATGGCCGTGCGGGTTCAAGTCCCGCCTTCAGTACAATAACCGTTGTTAATCCTTTGATTTTCAACGGTTTTTTGTTGTTACAGCTTTTTTATTTCCGACATACTTCCTGCAAACAAGGAATTACACCGATTAAATTCAATCTTTTTTAAATTAGTTCACCATATAGTTAATAGAATCTAACGATTAAATAAAAATCAATTAATTAATCTTGATTAATCATTAGAAATCAATTGTTAGATATGGCATTAGTTTAGTTTTTAATAAACTTCTTTCTTACTTCTTGTAAACCATTTTTAATACTAATTACATAGACTCCTTTTGGTAGTGATTTTACATCTACTTATTTAAAAGTGTAATATGACATAAATCAATATAATTCTATCCTATAACTTTTAATTTTGCTTGAAATAAATTGAGCTAAGACTGAAAAACTATGACAGAAGAAGAAATATTAAAGGCCTATAGAGATGATATAATTACTCTTGACATAGCAAATCAATTAAGACGACATAAGGATACTCAAAGTGCTATAGAGAAAGCATATGAAGATGGTACAATTACCCTTGAAATCGCAAATCGATTAAGACAAGAGAAGAAAAACAAAGAGTTAGCTAAAGAAAATTCTAAAAGACAATTTGACAGAAATAAATACATTAACAAAGAATACTCCAAAGGAGAACTTTCAGTATCAGATACAATAGCATATAAAACAATGTTATTATTAGAAAATAATAGAAAGAATACGAGTTTAATAGCTACTATACTATCTATTCAATTTGCAATCTCAATATTAAGTGTAATTATTTATTTAATTTATATAGTTAGTCAATAATACTATTAGTTACCTTCAAATTGAAATATAATCAATAACCTATTCAGATATTTTCTATATTTAATTTTTTTCCATCCAATGGGAGGTTTTCAATTCATTTTATAGTATAATGATTGTGAGAGGTTCTAAACACTCTCTTTTTTTATGTTTAATACTTTTGGATTTTTCTGCAAATTATATTCGAAATACGCAAAATGCTTAAAAAAATTGTAAAAACTTATATATATTTTTGAATAATCGGTTTGTGATTAAATCATTTTTTTTATTAGGGGGTGCCTACTAGGGGTTAGCATCCCTTTTTTTATACTTAATAGTTTCGATATTTTTCTAAATTTTTCAGATGGATAACTTGATTTTATCTAAATACCTTTTCAACTATTTTAAGTGATTGGAATGTCGTTAAATTCATTGAATTGAAATACTACGTATCTATGACATTAATCGAACGTCAATAAGCTATATTAGACCATTTAAAAGCATTTAATACTACATGATATGTTACGTAGGATTGAGCAGATAGCCTACCTATAAACCTAAAGTAATAGATAAAGTATTAATAAATAGTTGTGAGATTAGAAAGAGGGTGTATATTTGCACCCGCTAACGGGGATTTTGTTTTGTTGGTGATGTTCATTGAGTTGTTGTATTGTAGGATTAGATTGGGTTTTAAT
>Ga0233426_10001032_pt1 | contig 27088 bp, 20 predicted proteins | sample SI_118_April2016_6_FD_179875 | JGI IMG/M metagenome (GOLD analysis project Ga0233426, IMG submission 179875) | Seawater microbial communities from Saanich Inlet, British Columbia, Canada - SI_118_April2016_10_MG | ecosystem: Environmental > Aquatic > Marine > Inlet | place: Canada: British... | reverse complement strand
CAACCAGAATCTATTGTTTGATTGAGAAGACCAAAGACAATTGAAATTCTTTTAATGCAATAGCATTTCCATTCCAATAAATGTGAATGCTCCTGCTATGTACCCGATGAAGGCTAGTAGGGAGATCTTCTTTACATACCAGATGAAATCGATGCTGAGAATGCCCATAACAGCAACACCAGCTGCAGAACCAATTATTAGGCAACTTCCCCCCGTGCCAGCGCAATAAGCTAAGAATTCCCAAAAGGAGTGGTCCACTGGATAAGCTTGTCCCTTAATTGCCTCGGTACCGGCAGGTAAAAGGTCATACATACCCATAGCGCCTGCAACGAGTGGCACGTTGTCCACAATGGAACTTAATACACCAATTACCATATTTATGGCATACATGTTCCCGATGGTCTCATTCAAAAATGTAGCCATGATACGCAGATGCCCAGCAGATTGTAGCGAGCCGACAGCGGCAAGTATGCCGAGGAAGAATAAAACACTAGGCGTATCAACTTTTTGAAGAACTCCAATAACAGATAATTTACTCTTATCAGCTTGGTTTTTAGATCGGTGCATTATTTCCGTAACGGTCCAAAGTACGCCAAGTCCCAGGAGAATTCCCATGTAAGGGGGTAGATGTGTTACCGTTTTAAAAACGGGAACAAATAATAATGCCCCTACACCTAGAAATAATACCAGTTTCTGCTCAAAAGGTGTTGTTCGATCTTCCAAATGATGCCTTTCAACCATTCCCAACTTTCTAGTTACTTCACCTTTCAATGAAAACGATAAAATTGTGAGCGGCACAATCATCGCTACAATTGAGGGAATGAGAAGCTTGATGACAATATTGGCGGCTGTTACCTGTCCACCGATCCATAACATAATGGTTGTAACATCACCAATTGGAGACCAAGCTCCTCCAGCATTGGCGGAAATGATCACCATTCCTGCGAACAGCCATAGATCTTCCTTGCTTTTGATTAGCTTCTTTAATAGAGCAGACATAACAATCGCAGTAGTTAGGTTGTCTAAAGCTGCTGACAAGAAGAAAGTGAGAACACAAAGAATCCACACCAACTTAACCTTGTTAGCGGTATTTATTCGATCTGTTATTAAGGCAAAACCTTCATGAGCATCAATAAGCTCGACAATAGTCATTGCGCCAAGTAGGAAAAACAAAATTTCGGCAATTTCGGATAGATGATGACCAAGCTCATGAGTGACATAATGTTGAGCGTCTGTTGTTTGCCCTTCATTCAGTAGGGCGTATTCTTTTAAGTACTCCATGAAGCCTACAGAGCCTTCGAGAATTACATCTGCGCTTAGGGCAAAAATGGTCCAAGTAATTGCACCAACGAGCAATGCACTCGCAGCTTTATCAATATGAATAGGGTGTTCAAGCGCGATCATTAGATAGCCTACCACGAATACAACAACCATTAATAAAAACATAGACTAGTCGATTTTAAGATTTTTCGAGATGTAAAGTTTGTGTTGGAAATGCAAAATCTGCATTGTGCGCATTCACAATGCGCATTATTTCAAAATTGATTTCTTCTTTGATGTTAAGGAAGGTGCTCCAATCCATGGTGTCTATATAATAGAGTACCATAACGTCTAATGAACTGGCTCCAAATTCCACAAAATGAATCTCCCCATCTTGATTGGTATGGTCGTGGTTATCAATAAACTTTTGAATGTCAGACACAATTTCCTTGAGCTGAGATTCGGATGAATCATAAGTGACCCCAATTTTGAAACTCACTCTTCTATAGGTTCTTAATGAGAGGTTGTCCAGTACATTGTTCACCATCATTAGATTTGGAATAGTGAGATAACTTTTCTCTAATGTTCGAAGGCGAGTACTTCTGAATCCGATTTTCTCCACAGTCCCAGTAACGTTGTTTACAGTTACTAGATCTCCAATGATAAATGGCTTGTCAAAAAATATGATGAATGAAGCTAACAGGTTTTCTAGACTTTCCTTAGCGGCCAATGCTAATGCGAGCCCTCCAATTCCCAATCCAGCAATCAATGCCCCAATATCCACTTTAAACACCGCCCCAAGCATTATAAATACTGCAAGCACGATGATTACCACTCTCAGCATCTCCACTAAGAATACGACTACTTGGTCGTCTGATTTACTTTCAGTTAACTCTGCACGTTCGAGCATTACAATTCCAATGAAACTTGCAAGCCGTATGGCAATCCATGTGAATATAACCCCAAGAAAAAGTAGATAGAAACTATGAAATACTAAACGCAAACCAAATTCACTCCTTGGAGCTAGATCCCACGATTCGGGATACTCAATATGATTTGTACATACAAATAGAACGATTAACATAATTAGCCAGCGCAGAGGTGCTCCAACCAGTTTATACAATTGATCTTTGTCTATAGCTGAATCCTTTTTTGCGATTAATTTAAAAACTAGATCACTGATTTTGTGAGAAACAAAGAATTGAAATAGGGCGCCAACCAATAAAGATCCAACTACCCATGCATAGGCCTGCATGGTGTTTCCAAGAAATTGTAGTTCAAGAAATTGATTCATGTCCATATGCTGATTAGACCAACTGCGTTAGCGCAATTTCAAATGCGGACTTGGCAATCTTCATAGTTTCCTTGTTGCGATTGTAAACGTTTTCTAGAGCATCACCAATTGTTTTTGAAGCATCGCTAAATATTGCGACATCTTCAGCTTCATAGGCATCGCTCATGCAATATGCAAATACCCTAGCCATTCCACAATTCGCAATAAAGTCGGGTAGCAAGCTGATTTTGTCATCAGTATAATCTCCAATAGGTCCAAAGAAAATTTCTGGATCTGCAAATGGGACATTAGCACCAGATGATATTACTTCTAGTCCACCGCCAATCATCTGATCAACCTGTTCCTTTGTGATTAATCTAGATGCAGCGCAAGGCATAAATACCTCTGCGCCCATGCTCCAAATTTTTTCATTTACTTCGTCAAATGACAACATGTTCTCAGCACCCAGGGCGCTACCATCTTTGCCTTTGAACAGTTCTGTAATTTCATCGAAAGTGAAACCATCAGGGTTCATAAGACCACCTACGCGATCGATAATGCCTACGACTTTCGCTCCAGCTTGTGCCATGTAGAACGCAGCTGCAGAACCAACGTTACCCCATCCTTGAATAATAACTCGCTTTCCTTTAACATCACTGTTATTCCAGATTTTGTAATAGTGAAGCACAGCTTCAGAAACACCATACCCAGTGATCATATCTGCAACTACGTAACCTCGTGATGTATCTGGAGAATATTTCGAATCAGTCAACACTTTAGAGACACCTTGTCTGAGGTGGGTTACTTTGCTCAAGTGCTGCCCTGCGTTGGGCTCAAAATGACCGTTGACAATCCCTTCCTGAGGATGCCATAAAGCGTAGCTCTCAGTGATGGGAATTACTTCATGAATTTCATCAACATTTAAATCTCCACCCGTTCCATAATAATTCTTTAGCAATGGGTAAACCGCCTTGAACCAGCGTTTGAGTACGCCATCTTTTCTTGGATCTCTGGGGTCAAAATTAATTCCTGATTTTGCTCCACCGATAGGGGGCCCCGCAACGGTGAACTTGACTTCCATAGTTTTCGCTAAGGACTCCACTTCACGCTTGTCTAGACCAACTCGCATCCTAGTTCCGCCACCAGCCGCACCGCCTCTTAAGCTGTTAATTACAACCCAGCCTTTTGCCTCGGTTTCAGAATCACTCCATTCAAATACAATTTCAGGAGTTTTATTTTCAAACTTGTCAAGTAGATCTTTCATATCGATAGGATTTGACTGCTATAAACGCGGGTGCAAATGTATAAATTCGACTTACCTGTATTCCACGATTTTGGCGATACTTTCTTGCTAAAAAATTGTTTCGGTTAAGGCAAATACAAAGCGCCAGCTATTGAGTTAGAACTTGCACCCGTGACCGTTTTATCAATGTTTAGTTGATTGATAATTCGTAATGCTCCAAGAAAGGCAAACTCAATGGCCTCCTTGTAATCAATGATGGATGGGTCGGGAATTACACAAGTGCAATTGGATAGTTTTTGAATACGCTCTAGAAGAAAGGAGTTAAAAGCTCCACCGCCTGTAATGAGAACACTTCCTTCGATTGGTAGATTCTGAACAATTTGTAAGGCTATATGCTCCGTGATTGTAGCTAGAAGATCTGATGTTTGATTATTGGTTGAAATAATGGGAAGGAAGTCAGAAATAAACCACTCATGCCCTAGAGATTTAGGCGGTTTGGCTTTGTAGAATTTTATAGAGTTTAAAGAATCCAAAAGAGGTTTAAGGACCATACCGGTTTTAGCTAAATTACCATTTAGATCAAATTCACCTTCGAGTTGTGAACTCGTATAGATGTGATTGAGTGCCTTGTTACAAGGTGAGATATCAAATCCAATTAATTCTGGCTGATTAAGGACACTAAGATTTGCAAAACCACCAAGATTAAGAGTGGCCGTGTAGTTTGAAAACAGCATTTTATCTGCAAATGGAACAAGTGGGGCGCCTTGGCCTCCTTTAGTCACATCTTGAGCACGAAAGTCAGAAACAACAGGAAAACCCGTAAGGGCTGAAATAATTGCTCCAGAACCGATTTGGGTGGTTAGACCGTTTTGTGGTTGATGAAAAACGGTGGCTCCATGTGAGGCAATAAATTCAATATTACCAGAATAAGTAGAACGAAAATCATCGATAGATTCAGCACAAAATATGGCAAAATTGCGATCTAATTGAACATATTCTAATGCAGACATTTCAGTTGCACCTGCAAGCGATGCTTTCAGTTCTTTGGGAAGTTGGTAACTAGCAGAGTTCAAAAGATTAAAATCCCAATGAGTATTTGGACGTAAAAAGCTAACGATAGCAATATCGAGAGCATCATGCGATGTCCCGCACATTAAACCAATTCCAGTTATAGGTGTTCTACTCAAGTCAAAAGCTACTTTTGTCGCCCGCAAAGTTTAACACAATAAGACAATAATAGACACTATGTTATTTGAACTAACAGAAGAACAAGAAGCCGTTCGGGATGCAGCGAGAGATTTTGCTCAAAATGTCCTTAAACCAGGCGTAATTGAAAGAGATGAAAATCAAACTTTCCCAGCCGAAGAAATCAAGCAACTCGGTGAATTAGGTTTCATGGGAATGATGGTTTCTCCAGAATATGGCGGAGGAGGTATGGATACCATTTCTTATGTTTTAGCAATGGAGGAAATCTCAAAAATAGATGCAAGTGCCTCGGTTTGCATGTCTGTAAATAATAGCCTCGTTTGTTGGGGTATTGAGAAATTTGGGAACGAGGAGCAAAAACGGAAATATCTTGTTCCACTCGCAAAAGGCGAAAAGATTGGTGCATTCTGTCTGTCTGAACCTGAAGCGGGTTCCGATGCGACATCACAGCGAACAACAGCAGTAGATATGGGAGACCATTATTTACTAAACGGAACGAAAAACTGGATAACAAATGGAGGCACTGCTTCCGTTTATTTAGTGATAGCCCAAACAGACGTAGAAAAAGGACACAAAGGAATTAATTGCTTAATAGTTGAAAAGGGCATGGATGGTTTCATAGTTGGAGCCAAGGAAAACAAATTAGGCATACGAGGTTCTGATACTCATACGTTGCTTTTTAATGATGTTAAAGTGCCAAAGGAGAACAGAATAGGGGAAGATGGATTTGGATTTAAGTTCGCTATGAAAACTTTGGAGGGTGGAAGAATTGGTATTGCTGCTCAAGCATTAGGAATAGCTTCTGGGGCAATGGAATTGGCAGTTGGCTATTCTAAAGAAAGAAAGGCATTTGGTAAGCCAATAAATCAGCACCAGGCAATCGCTTTCAAATTGTCAGATATGGCAACGGAGATTGAGGCATCTAGATTGCTTTGTCTTAAGGCAGCTTGGTTAAAAGATCAAAAGCTACCTTTTGGTAAGTTCAGCGCAATGGCTAAGCTTTACGCATCTGAGACTGCTATGAAGACCACGGTCGAGGCAGTACAGGTACATGGTGGCTATGGCTTTGTCAAAGAATACCATGTCGAAAGATTAATGCGAGATGCTAAGATTACCCAGATTTATGAGGGGACAAGTGAAGTTCAGAAGATAGTAATTAGTAGAGCCGTTCTTGACGAATAATCTGTAATGAAATAACGATGGTAATTAAAGAAGCTTGAGCAATGTCTCGAGCTTCATGCTTCTTGAACCTTTCAAGAGGATAGTTGAGTCCTTCAATTCATTTTCCTCAAGATAGATTTTCAATTTTTCTATTACTGAAAATATCTGATAGTCGTGGTTTTGAGTAAGCTTAAATGATTCACCTACTAAGTATACTTTTGTATTCGGATGTTTGGTCAATTCAGATATGATTCGTTGATGCTCTGTTTCAGTTTGTCCACCTAATTCCTTCATATCACCAAGAATTGCAACGCGTTGTTTTGCTGCAATTTCACTCAGATTGTCTATAGCTGCTAGCATACTGTCAGGGTTGGCATTGTAACAATCAATTATTAGAGTATTTCCCGCATCTGTCTTCTCGAGTTGTGATCTGTTATTGGTTGGGACGTAATCAGAAATTGCCTGACAAATTTTTCGGTGGGGGACCCCAAAATATCTTGCCACCGTAACTGCTGCCATGATGTTTGAGAAATTGTAAATACCGGTCAATTTGGAGTTTATCTCATATTCTTTTTGCTGATCCGACCTTTTCCAAACAACCCTTAGTTGCCCATTTTCTAATGCAGGCTTACCCTGATAAATCGCTTCGGTCGAAATACCATATGTAGTTCCTTCATACCCAGAACTTGCCCTCATGATTTTATCGTCATCAATGTTTAAGAAAAGAGTACCGTTTCTAGCGATAATAAAATCAAAAAGCTCCTTTTTGCCGATGTAGACACCATTTTCGCCACCAAAACCCTCGAAGTGGGCAAGTCCAATGTTTGTGATAAAACCATGGTTGGGCTCGGCTATGTCACATAGTTGTGCAATTTCTAATTGATGATTTGCGCCCATTTCAATGATGGCAATTTCATGCTTACTTGTAATTTCTAACAGGGAAATTGGCACTCCAATATGATTATTCAAATTGCCGCGCGTTGAATAACAATTGTAACTGCCTGAAAGTGCCGCATGTAGTAATTCTTTTGTTGTTGTTTTTCCGTTACTTCCTGTAAGCGCAACAATTGGTATTTTGAGTTTACTACGATGGTGATTGGCTAAATCCTGCAATAACTTTAGCCCATCAGAAACAATGAATATTCTTGAATTATTTTGAAACTCACTTCTGTCTTCATCCGCTATGGCATGACTGCAGCCAGAATCAATAGCGTTAAGAAGAAAATCATTGCCGTTGAAATTCTCACCTTTTAGGGCAATAAAGATTTTGTTATTTCCTAATTGGCGCGTATCCGTGCAAATTCCGGCTGAATTTTTAAATGCATTGTAAATTGATTCTATCATATAAGGTGTCAAATTAAAAAAGGCCCCATTCGAGGCCTTTTTTAATTTATAAATATTTCAAAACTTTATCTCGCAGCTCCAAGTCCGACTGGGCTTCCAACTCGATCCATGGCGCATCTGAATCCAATCATTGCGGAAGATTGACGCTCATCAAGGAACCTTCTGGTTCCAGGAACCATCCAATAGGCACGATCGTTCCAAGATGCTCCTTTGTAAACTCTAGCATGATCGTTTATAAGCGAAGAATAGTCATTAGATTCACCTTGCCCTGGATACACGTACATGTGACTTGATTCTGTGCGTTCTCCCTCTTCTTCGTATGAAGACCAGTGAATTTCATCTAAATGTGACTTGTAATCACCATCCAAATAGTTGATGTTATCTGCTCGCTTGTAATTTCTGCGGTCAATATTTTCTTCAACTTTAGTATTTCGGTATCTAAGTTCACCTGGTCTAGACATAATATAAGTTGAATAATCCTTAAGCAACACTGGGGCGATTTTAGCCATTGCATCTGCAGCTTTTATTTCTTCAATAGATTCTTCAACAATAATAATGTTCGCTTCGTATTCCTGATCATCATCTAGAATCTCTTTAGCCCTTAAAATCTGTTCTTGAAGCGTAGATATTAAGGTAGACTCCTGCTCATTCATCGTTGGTTCTGCCTCCATTTGAAACTCATTTAAATAAGAGATGAGTCCGTTAATGTCATATATTGGAATATCGTACTTATCAAGAAGTTTACCCTCATTATCACGCTCTTTAGTCTTGTAAACATTACCTCTGAATGGTCTAAAATCTTGTACGTCTTCCATTGATAATGGACGATATACATCCATAACCCATTCGCTCACATTTCCAGCCATATTATACAAGCCATAATCATTAGGCCAGTAAGAAAAGACAGGTGCGGTAATATCTGCGTTATCGTTTAGCTTGCCTGCAACTCCCATGTTATCACCTCGTCCACGCTTAAAGTTGGCTAACATCATACCGATGTATACTTCGTCTGGGTTTCTTACTGCGTGACCATTCCAAGGATAAAGTCGTCTCTCTACAACTCTCTCTCCGACACTATTTCCGATAAGTCCGAATGCAGCAAACTCCCACTCAGCTTCCGTTGGAAGTCGATACTTTGGAAGAAGTATTCCATCTTCCATTCTTACATTTCTATATCCACTACTATTTGGATTCAAGTCAGGCAGGCCTTCTATTCTTTTTCCTGAATTATACTGATTCGATAAGTACGCGTCAGTATTGAAATTATCCTCACCAATTTGGTCAATATAGTGATCTAATAAGCCCTCTCGGATTAGAATGTACTCATTTACTCTATCAGTTCTCCAACTGCAATAGTCATTCGCTTGCAACCAATTGATACCGACTACGGGGTAGTCCCTGTAAGCAGGATGGCGAAGGTAATAATCTACATACGGCTCATTGTATGACAGCTTTTCTCTCCAAACAAGTGTGTCCGGAAGGGCTTTTTTATAGAGTTCAGGATAGTCTACTCCATAAACGCGTTTCACCCAGTACAGGTACTCGCCCCAGTTAAGATTGCTTATCTCAGTTTGATCAATGTAATAAGATGAAACCGTTACTCTTCTTGGAACATTATTCCAATCATAAATGACATCTTGTTCAACTCTACCCATAGTAAATGTACCTCCTTCAACAAGAACTAAGTTTGGTCCTGTCTCTTGTTCCTCAAATGGAACTTTCTGGAAACCACCGTTGCTTGGATCATTATAGTTCCATCCTGTAGTGGAGGACTTTTCATAACCACATGAAAGCAAGATTAATGGGGCAGCTACTAAAGTAACTAGGCTTTTTGCATTCATAATCAATGGATTAATTGTTTTCGAAGTTTAAAAAGAAAACGAAGTTAAGGAAAAATTTATTGCGCAATTAGAACTGAGGACAAGCCATTGGCCTGAACTTGCGTCCTTTAGGTTTGCACGGGAACATCATGGTCACGGAAATCTCGTGTGATCCAAGTGTCTGTGTCCCTAGTCGAGAGACAGTAACATCATAGCTATATCCAAAACGGAATTGATCAGTATATAAACCAACTAAGAAAATTAGAGCATCACCCCATCTGTACCAAACACCACCAGTAATTGGACCTCTGTTCACATAGAGCCCAAGATTCAAGTGGTCGAACTCGCCTTGACGTTGATAGATTATGTTTGGAGATATGCTGCCATCCTCTTTTCTGTCGCGGTTCATTGGAATCAAAGCTCCAGCATGTCCAGTGTATTTTCTTGGTAAGCGACTCTCTGAAGTTGGGAAAAATGATTCATCAGGTTGGGCAAGATGATGCACACTTAATCCGCCATAAAGCACGTCTGTGAAAACAAGGAAGCCCGTAGAGAAATCTAATTTATTGACGTTTTGGTTAATTGGAGTCTCCTGAGTTTGGAAAATAAAACCATATCTACTATGAATTTGGTCACCAAAGGTTAATTGGTTCCAGTCGATGGATCTCTGATAATAAGTAGCTTGAAAAGCAGCTTTGATACTAATGTTTCTATCAATAGGTGTTTGGTATGCGTACATACCACTAACATGATTAGTATTTATAATGCCAGTGCCAGCTCTATCATGATAGGCTTGTAAGCCAATACCACCATGCAAAGCATCTACATACTGATCAAAGGATGCGGAATAAGTTACATAGGTTGCTGGAATGCCTGGCCATTGATTTCTGTAGTTAAGAACGACACGTGGGCATTGGGCTGATCCTGCTAAGGCTGGATTCAAATACAAAGGGTTAGCATAGAACTGACTAAACGCAGGATCTTGCGCTTTCAAATCGTTGGCGCCTAGGAAAGGCACAATCAATATTAGAAGTAATAGTCTTTTCACAAGTAAGATTCTAAGTCAACGCGCAATTATACAAATATTATTATCCAGCAAACTTTCTTCATTTAAGAACCTAACAATATCTTTTTACCACCTTCGTTTCTGTTGGGTGCTAAATTGGCAAACAAATATAACCACAAAATAGATTGATTAGTCGAAAAGAAGTTGATGCTTATATGAATTTGAGGAAGTTTTTAGTGTGCATTTGTGGATTAGTCATCTCATTTGCGGGTATTTCGCAAGTGCTTGATAAGGGAGGTAAAATGGCCGGAATCCAAACCAACGTTGAGTTTTCGAGTCCCTCCAATGAAATTGAAATAGAATGGGAGCCAACTGTAAGTCAGGTGCGATTTGATGGGGAAAGTCAAAAAAGATTGTCATTCTCTGGTGCGGTAATTGACCCATCGAATAACCTGCCGCACTACAGATCAGTTCGAAGGGTGAGTAATAATTTGGATTCTATTTCAGTTTCTCTCACTCCATTGGAAGTTCAAGAATTTCCTGATATAGATAAGAGCGTGGATATTTCTGACTTGGGTGCAGATTACCAAGTTAGATCATCAATAAGAAAATCTGGTAATATTAATTATGCCATAATTGAGTTTTTTCCAATTAGAAACAAGTCGGGTAAGGTGGAGAGGCTTAATCGAGTTGAATTGACATATGAGTATTTTGAGTCTTCCCAAAGAGGCAGCGGTCGGGATAATGAATGGAAAGAGTCGAGCGTTTTGTCTACTGGGGAATGGTATGAAATAAGGACTGGGGAAGACGCAATTTACAAGTTGACTTATAGTTTTCTGCAGTCTTGTGGATTTAACTTGGCAGGATTGCCAAGTTCTTCTATTCGTTTATTCGGTACAAAATCGGGAGAGCTTAGTCACAGCAATGATGCTTGGCGCCCTGATGATTTGACGGAACTTTCCATTTATATTGATGACCAAGGAGATGGGACATTCGACCCGGGTGATAATGTTTTGTTTCATGGTGAGGATCAATTAACCTGGAGAGTTCAAAATGAACGCTTCGCCCACTCTACGAACAATTATTCCGATTCATCTAGCTATTTCTTGACAATTAATGGAGGAACGGGATCGCCTAAAAGAATATCTAAATATGTTACACAGGGCGATAGAACAAGGATATCTAGCACCTATGATTTTTATGATTTGTATGAGGTTAATAGTACAAATCTCATTAAGTCGGGACGGACTTGGTATGGCGAGCAGCTCGGGCTTGTTCCGAGTTATGATTTTGGGTTCTCGGTGCCTGACATCGATAGGGGGTCAAACGCTTTTGTAAAAGCAAGGTTCGCACTTCGCTCTGTCTCCATCTCAGGAAATGGGATGACGCTTAGTTTACCAAATCAGGGTGGGTTGTCCGCGACAGAAACTGTTGGTGCCGTCTCAAGTTCATATGCTAGTCAGTACGCCATTTCCAATATTGTCTCTTTGGATTTCAAACCGACCGGCTCTGACTTTTTGACTATGGTTAGCATTGAGAATAGCAAAAACCCTAATGCCCAAGGCTGGCTAGATTATGTCGAATTAAATGCTCGAAGGGAACTTTCATTTATTGGACCGAGTATGCAATTTCGAGATTCGAAATCATCGGGCTTGAATAATAGAACTGAATTTCAAGTTCAATCAACTGAGGCAGACCTTCATATTTGGGACATCACCGCCATAAATGATGTAGTTGAAATGACCATATCTGGCAGTGTTAGTAATGGATTTAAGTTTCTCGCTGAAACTGATAGTTTAAAGGAGTTCGTAATTTTTACCGAAAGCGGAATTAAGGCTCCAACGAAAGTTGGAAGTGTTCAAAATCAAGATCTTCATGGTTTAGGAAACGTTGAGTATCTCGTCATAACGCACCCATCATTCAGGGTTTATGCCGAGCAACTTGCTGATATGCACGAAGAAATAGATGGTTTTTCAACTGCTGTGGTTGATGTAGACGATATATATAACGAGTTTTCAGGCGGCAGCCAGGATATATCGGCCATTAAGGAGTTTGTTCGAATGCTTTACTTCCGCAGTCAAGGTTCAGGCAAAGAGCTTAAATACCTGCTTTTATTTGGCGATGGTTCTTACGATTATTTAAATCGGATATCTGGGAATTCAAATTTTGTCCCCTGCCATCAAACAATGGAAAGCTTAATTCCAACAGCATCTGTAGTTTCTGATGATTTTTATGGTTTGTTGGATATTGATGAGGGCGATTCGCCTGTTGACTTAATAGACATTGGAATTGGACGTTTGCCAGCCAGAACAAAAAGTGAAGCGGAGCAGATGGTGAATAAGATTAAATATTACACGGAGTCTAAAAAAACATTTGGGGATTGGCGGAATTCTGTAACACTTGTAGCAGATGACCCTGAATCTAGAAACGATGAATTTCAGCGTCAAACATCGACTCTGGGAAGCCTGGCTGATTCCTTAAGTCCTGAATTTAATATTCATAAAATATATTTAGATGCATTTAAACAGGTCGCTGGATCTGGTGGTGAAAGGTATCCAGATGCTTCAAAAGCAATAGATGGCCGTATTCGAAAGGGAACTCTATTGATGTATTATATTGGCCATGGTGGTGAATTAGGTTGGGCACATGAGAGAGTGTTGGAGGTGCCATCTATTAATAAGTGGGAGAATCTTAATAGTCTACCGTTGTTTATTACTGCGACATGCGAATTCACTAGGTATGATGACCCGCGAAGAACATCTGCAGGTGAATACGTTATGCTCAATCCGTCAGGTGGTGGTGTTGCCCTCCTAACAACCACAAGGGCTGTGTATTCAGGTCCCAATTTTGATTTAACATACTCTTTTACTCGTCAAGCTTTTGAATCGTTGAGTCAAGAAAAACCAAGACTAGGCGATATGATTAAACAAACAAAAATTGAAAATGCCTCAACGGGAGCAGCAGGATTCAATACGAGATGTTTTGCCCTTTTAGGAGATCCAGCAATGAGATTAGCATTTCCTCAGGAAAACATTATCGTTACTCAGATTCCCGATACCATAAAGGCGTTGGATAAGGTGAAGATCAAGGGAGCAATTGTGGATAAGGATAGTAATGTGCTCACAAGTTTTAATGGGCTCGTTTACCCTACATTATATGATAAAGAAGTAAGAATTCAAGGTCAAAACAACGATGGTGAAGGCGTGTTTTTTTACGAGGAAAGAAGGAATGTTTTGTTCAAGGGTAAATCAACCGCAACCAATGGGCTTTTTGAGTTTGAATTTGTCGTACCCAAAGATATTAATAGAGAATATGGCGAGGGAAAGCTTAGCCTTTATGCAGATAACGGGTCTTATGATGCCAGTGGGGCTGAGTATGATTTTATCATAGGAGGATTATCAGATAACCCCGTAAATGATGAAGTTGGACCTGAGGTGAACTTGTATATGAACAATGACAAATTCGTTTTCGGTGGGATGACAAACGAAGAACCTGATTTATTTGCTGTTGTAAGGGATGAAAACGGAATTAATATGGTCGGAACTGGCATAGGTCATGACATTACAGCCGTTTTAGACGAAAATGGCGCTAACACGATTGTTCTTAATGATTTCTATGAGGCGGATGTTGATTCATATCAAAGTGGGAAAATTAGGTATCCGTTTCAAGATTTGGATGAGGGTCGTCATACCTTAAAGCTTCAGGTTTGGGATGTTAATAATAACCCAAGTGATGCCTATACTGAGTTTGTTGTAGCTAATGATGAGCAATTTGCATTGGATCATATATTAAACTATCCGAATCCGTTTACAACAAACACCGACTTCTATTTTGAACATAATAAGCCCGGTTTGAGTTTAGATGTAAGGATTGATGTGTTTACCGTGAGTGGGAAGTTGGTGAAAACTAAACGTGGCCAATATTTAAATGATGGATTCAGGGTGGGTCCAATTAACTGGAATGGCCGAGATGATTTTGGAGATGTATTGGCCAAGGGGGTTTATCTCTACAAGATTACCGTCAAAACGCCACTAGGCGAGCAGGTTGAGGAGTTTGAAAAACTGGTAATTCTTAAATAATGACACCCTATCTTAATGCTATATTTGTCGTCTTTCAAAAAGTAAGCCTATACCAACAACCTTGCTCTAATTTGAAATTAATGTTTTTTAGAAGTTTCCCACTTTTCTTAATTGCAGCAATGTTGTCGAATGTGACCATGTCTCAGTCTTCAAGGGATTGGTTGTTACAATTGAATACGATAACCACAGCGGTTCCTTTCCTCATAATCAATCCAGAAACCCGAGGAGGTGGAATGGGTGATGTGGGAGTTTCAACCTCACCAGACGGAGCCTCGCAGCACTGGAATGTGTCTAAGTACGCTTTTATTGATAAGAAGGCAGGTGTCTCCATAAGTTATACTCCTTGGCTTAGGGCACTTGTTCCAGACATCTCGATTTCGTATTTATCCGGATATTATAAAATTAATAAGGTAAGCGCCATAGCTGGTTCAATGCGTTATTTTTCGCTTGGTAATATTCAGTTTACTGACCAATTTGGTAACAATACGGTACAATTCACTCCAAATGAGTTTGCTTTGGACCTGTCCTACAGTAGAAAGCTTTCACGAAGACTTTCCGCGGGTTTAGGTGCTCGATACATCAATTCAAATCTAACTGGTGGCCAAACAGTTCAACAAGCTACAACGGGCCCAGGTAGGACTGTGGCGGCTGATCTCGGAGTTTATTATCAAAATAATGATTTGACTGTTTTTGGGAAAGAGGCGACCTTAGCATGGGGAGTAGCGGTATCTAACCTTGGGGCCAAGATTAGCTATACCAATACATCGAATCAAGATTATTTGCCGATCAACCTTAGATTAGGTCCTAGAATGACATGGATGCTTGATGATTACAATAAGATTAGCTTTGCTGTTGATTTTAGTAAGTACTTAGTGCCATCTCCTCCTGTTTACCAAATTGACAGTAGCGGAAATGTCGCGATTGACAACAATGGAAATCGAGTGATAGCATCAGGAATGGACCCTGGTAGGCCTACAGTTAATGGAGCTATTAGCTCGTTTTATGATGCGCCTGGAATTGTCAGTTTTGACAACAATACCCTACAACCTACAATAGATCCTGGTACAAGATTCGGAGAGGAGCTGAGGGAAATAAGCTATGGAATTGGTGCGGAATATTGGTACGATGATCAATTTGCCTTCAGACTTGGATATTATGGCGAGCATATCTCAAAGGGCAATAGGAAGTTTATTACTGTTGGAGCGGGTCTCCGATTGAGTGTATTTGGATTGGACTTTAGTTACCTCGTTCCGGCATATTTTGGTTCTACAAACTTGCAGTCATCACCGTTAGCGAGAACACTGAGATTTACTTTGACCTTTAATTTTGATGATGTCAAGAAAGAAAATGACAGACCACCCTCAGAATGAAAATTAGAGTAGGATTAGGATATGACGTTCATCAACTAAAGGAGGGGCGCCCTTGCGTACTAGGAGGTGTTTTGTTTGATTCTACCTTAGGCCCAGATGGTCACTCCGATGCAGACGTATTATTGCATGCCATATGTGATGCTATTTTGGGTGCGGCAGGTCTAAGAGATATTGGTTATCATTTTCCAAATACTGACGATTCCTTAAAAAATGTAGATAGCAGACTATTGCTTAAAGAAGTAATGGAGCTAATAAAAAAAGAGGGCTATCGAGTAGAAAATGTAGATGCAACTTTAGTGTCCGAACAGCCGAAAATTTCTCCGAAAATTCGGGAGATGAAAGAGTCCATCGCTGGTCTGTGTAATATTGAAGCAAATGCCGTAGGAGTCAAGGCGACCACTTCAGAGAAGCTTGGATTTATCGGCAGAGAAGAAGGACTTGAGGCGCAGGCAGTTGTTCTGTTAATAATGGATTAATATGTCCAGGCGCAATAAGCAGATTGAAATAAACTATGCTGAAATAGATTCGAGTGCCGACTTATCCGATAATCACGTTGAATTGCTCTTAAAAGCAAAAATGGCCTCTCAACTTGCCTATGCTCCCTATTCGAGATTTAATGTAGGTGCCGCGGCACGGCTTGACAATGGAAAGCTGTTGACGGGCAGTAATAAAGAAAATGCTTCCTTCCCAGCAGGGATTTGTGCCGAAAGAAACGTCTTAAATTATATTTCTGATTTACATCCAGATTCAAGAATCATGACGATTGCAGTTTATGCGGATCCAAAGGACTTTCAACTCGATGAACCCGTATCACCATGCGGTATTTGCAGGCAAGTTTTAGCCGAGACAGAGCAATTGCAACAAAATGATATTGAGATTGTGATTTCCAGCGGCACTGGTAATGTTCTGATATTCAGTAGTGCTAAAAGCATTTTGCCGTTTCATTTTCACCTTTCTGAGCTTAGAAGGTGATCATTTTCTGAATTACGTTTTTTCTACTTACTCATGTTTTAAATTTGCCGCACCACGAAATTTTTCACATGGCAACAGTAACGAAGAAAGCAACGAAAAAATCTAGTTCTAAATTGACCTATACAAAGGCTCAGTATATGAAATGGTACGAGGATATGCTAATGATGAGACGCTTTGAAGAAGCGTGCGGAAATTTATATCTACAACAAAAATTCGGGGGCTTCTGTCACCTTTATATCGGCCAAGAAGCTGTAGCAGCAGGATTTGCCTCCGCCATTGATAAGGGAGATAAAGTAATAACTGCATACCGCGATCATGCTCATCCAATTGCTTTAGGTATGGATCCAAAATATGTAATGGCTGAGCTATACGGAAAGTCGACTGGATGTTCCAAAGGGAAAGGCGGTTCTATGCATATGTTCGATAAAACCCTAAATATGATGGGTGGTCATGGCATTGTTGGAGCTCAAATCCCAATGGGAGCTGGAATTGCATTTGCGGAAATGTATAATGGAACAAAGAATGTTTGTTTGACTTTTATGGGTGATGGAGCCGTTAGACAGGGTGCGTTGCACGAAACGTTTAACATGGCGATGCTATGGAAAATCCCAGTTGTATTTATTGTTGAGAATAACAATTATGCTATGGGTACCTCGATAGAGAGAACGACCAATGTTACTGACTTGTCCAAACTAGGATTGAGTTATGATATGCCTAGTGAAAGTGTGGATGGAATGAGTGTTGAGGCTGTGCATGAGGCAATAGAAAAGGCCGTAAATCATTGCAGATCAGGTGAAGGACCCTATCTCCTTGACATTCGAACATACAGGTATAAAGGTCATTCTATGAGTGATCCACAAAAGTACCGGACGAAAGATGAATTGAATGAATACAAAGGAAAAGATCCAATAGCTCAAGTTTTGTCCATTATAATGGATCAAGGTTGGCTGGATGAAAAAGGAGTCGAAAAAATTGAAGCAAAGGTTAAAGCGAAGGTGAACGAGTCCATCGAGTTTGCTGAAAACTCTCCATTGCCTGAATTAGAAGAATTGTACACTGATATTTATACTCAAGAGGACTATCCATACATAATGGATTAAAATACTAGAGAATGGCTGAGATTATTAAAATGCCCAAACTGAGTGACACCATGGAAGAGGGTGTTATTGCAAATTGGTTGAAAAATGTTGGAGATGACGTGAGCTCGGGGGATGTATTAGCCGAGATTGAGTCAGATAAAGCTACAATGGAATATGAATCTTTTCCATCAGGAAAATTATTGCATATTGAAGTTGAGGCGGGAAAGTCAGCTCCTGTTGACTCGCTTATTGCCATAATTGGTAAGGAGGGTGAGGATATCAAGGGCTTAATAGAAGAAGCTAAATCTGCTCCGGCTCCTAAGTCAAATGACAAACCAGCTGAGCAACCAAAGAAAGCTGATACAAAGGCTATCACGACTCCCGCACCTGCAGCTAAGACAGAAGCAAAGCCAAGACCAATAGTTAAAGCTGAGGCAAAGGTTGAGCTTGATAATCGAATGAAAATTTCGCCTTTGGCAAGACGCCTAGCAGAAGAAAGAGGAGTTAGTTTACGTGGAATTCGCGGCTCGGGTGAAGGTGGTCGAATTGTAAAGCGAGATATAGAAAATAGCCGAAGTCAGATTACGCAAATAGAACGTTCACATGATGTGGAGGTGAATCAAATGCGGAAAACAATCGCACGCAGATTGAGTGAAAGCAAATTCACAGCGCCCCATTTTTATCTGACTATCGATTTGGATATGGATCGCGCTGTTGAATCAAGAAAAGCAATAAATCAAGCCATTGCACCTGATAAAATTTCATTTAACGACCTAGTTATCAAGGCGGCAGCGGTGGCTCTAAAAGATCATCCTGCAGTAAATGCTGGTTGGCATGGAGATTTTATTCGCTACAATGAACATGTTCATATTGGTGTTGCTGTAGCTGTTGAAGATGGGTTGCTAGTTCCTGTAGTAAGGCATGCGGACGGTAAGCCTCTAACTCAGATTTCCACGGAAGTAAGAGATTATGCGAAGCGCGCGAAATCCAAAAAGCTTCAACCTCAGGAATGGGAAGGAAATACGTTTACCATTTCCAATCTTGGGATGTTCGGGATAGAAGAGTTTACAGCCATAATTAATCCGCCAGATAGTTGCATCATGGCTATTGGAGGTATTCGTCAGGAACCTGTGGTTAAGGATGGTGAAATTAAAGTGGGTAACAGAATGAAGGTTACCATGAGCTGCGACCATCGGGTTGTAGATGGTGCCTCAGGAGCTCAGTTTTTAAATACGTTTAAGAACTATATCGAAAACCCAATTGTGCTATTGGGAATGAGCGAAATTTAGGCCTCGGCTGCTTCTGTTGTTGGAGTATGCGGAGTGCCTATACTTATTGTGTCTAATCTTGACTTCCATCTACTCAGGTGCTCCATGTAATCGGCTTTATACTCGCTTTTAATAGGTAAGCTTGGTGGAAGTTTTTCTCTGCGGTGATCAACTTGTTGCCCATTTTTCCAAAATCTAAAACATACATGCGGTCCAGTAGCCAATCCAGTGCTTCCTACGTAGCCAATTACTTGCCCTTGCCGAACCCGAATTCCTGGCCTAATTCCAGAGGCAATCTTACTCATATGTAAATATTGAGTGGTGTATGTGCCATTGTGCTTCACCTTGACATAGTTGCCATTAAATTTCTTGTATTGGGCTTCGGTAATAACACCGTCACCAACGCTCATTATTGGCGTTCCAGAAGGAGCAGCATAGTCGGTTCCAAGGTGTGCTTTATATCGTTTTTGAACGGGATGGAATCGTCTTTTAGTAAAACCAGATGAAATTCTACTAAACTTGAGAGGAGCTTTTAAGAAGGCCTTGCGGAGGCTGTTCCCTTGCTCATCAAAGTAATCTATTTCATTTTCTTGTTCATATTCGAAAGCGTAGTATGGAGAGTTGAAGTGATTAAAAACGGCGGCTTGTATGTTATCTATTCCAACAACTTCTTCTTCAACTTTCTTTACAGTATAGATTAGTTTAAAGTAATCTCCTTTTTGAATTCTGTAAAAATCGATGCTCCAAGCGTATATGTCAGCCATCTCCATGGCCAATGCCGGGCTCAATCCTTGATTCATTAAGGTCATATATAACGATGATTCGATCGTCCCGCTCGCTGTTTTTTCTTCAATTTTAGTTTGTCGAGAACCTCGATATACACTTATTGTGTCTGTCAAGTCATAAACGATAAAGTCGACAGCTGACATTTCGTAAATGAAAAACAAGGCTTTTTGATTCGAGTCTTCAGAACAAATGAGTGTATAGTCCTTGCCCGAGTTGAGCTTTCTAATATCATACACCATTTTAGACTTTTCGGCCAGCGATGTAATTTCTTGATAGGAAATATTAAGTGGGAGCAGAATATCAGCAAGAAACTGATTAGGACGAATTTTGCCTTTAATCACGTTATATCCCGCAGCATCGATTCCAAATTCATCGCTACACTCATTACCAACCAGCGAGTTAATGGCCTCCACAAAAGGTGGAGAGGCAGTATTGGATTCGTGTGAAAAAATTAACCAAAGGCACATTCCGCTAAAAATGGTGGCGGCAAGAAGAATGATCTTTGATTTGTTCAAGTTGCTTATCGTAAACGAACCACGGAGATTTATGAAAATCTTGACATTCGAATTATAAACCGAAATTAGTTGCTTATCAAAGGGAAAGTGAGATGATAAAGTACATTTATAAACAGTTGAAATTTAATCTAATCAGAGACTTTTGAAACAGGATTTGCAAGTCCACTATAGTCTCGAATTTCCATGGTCACAGATCCTACAAGAATTTTTGATTTCGCTTGAATCGGAATTTTGTTTTCATCATCCGTGACCCAGACCATCATATCCTCTTCTTTCTTGAAAATTCGGCCTTCTTGAACAACAGGTACGAAAACCATGCAATCATATGTTCCTTTATCCACTTTAATTCTTTCCTTCTTTAAGTACCTGATTCTAAGTGGCCAGAGTTCGTTGTCAATGAAGATGTGCATTTCGTAAACTTGGTTTGGCTTTGCGTCAGAAAAGTCAAAAGTTCTTGCATAATAGAAAGCCGAAATCATGTCTTGAACTCCAACAGGAACGTCAAATTGTTTACCTTTTTTAGTCTTTACCTTTCTTTTAAATTGATCGAAAGTGTAGTACTGTTTCATTTTGAATCCGCCTTCTTCAATATCCCGAACGAAGATCCATGGGAATATACCATCTGCATCAAGGTAAGTTTCATAAGTGTCACGAACTTTAAAGAACCAATTAAATGTTCCCATAGAGTTTCCTTTTCCAACAACATGTAATACATCTCTTCCTGCAATAGATTTTTTTTCCTCGGTTATCTCGATGATTGCCTCACCAGCGTCAATCCAGCCATATGAGACTTCGAACTCTAATCTTTCACCTCTTTTAAATGAATTGTGCTTAACCGAAGGAAGGTTTGTAGATTTTTTGACCGTGTTCGAAGGATTGCTTCCGTCATTTGTGCTGGTCTGACTGTATGTGTAAAAAGTCGATAAAAAAAAGATTGTTGAAATGATAGCTACTCTCATAGGTCTAGTTTGTGTTTGTTATTTCAAAGCACATGCCAATTATTTAGATTGTCGAAAAATTCGATGGTGTATAGTGTTGTAAGCTGTATGGAGCAGTGTGCCCAAAAAGCATTTGAATATCATTCCTGGTAGATATGGTGATATGTGTGAATTCATTTTGATTTCGCTGTAACCGCCTGACCAAATCCACAATAATCCAATTATAATCAAAACCAAATGCATGGATAAAAAGATCAGTCCAACTTTGAACCAGGTTAGAGTAATGTTCTGAGTTATTATAGAGGTTAAAATTGATATTAAATAGAAACCTAAGAGGTATCCACCACTGTTTGAATAGAAATATTGATAACCTCCATTTCCATCAGCGAAGAATGGCAAGCCCAAAGCACCTAAAATTAACCAAATTAGAATCCCACCACTTGCATACCTACCAATTAAGCAAAGTGGTAATAATATTGCCACCATGCTCTGTAATGTGATCGGAACGCTAAGAGCCGGAATTTCAAACGAGATTCTTCCACTAATCCACATTATAATCGCGGAGAGTGCAACTTGCCATCCAATGCTGGTGATTTGGTGAGACAATATCAAACAACAATGTTTACAATTCTACCTGGCACCACAATCACCTTTTTTGGAGTCTGACCATCAAGCCAGTTTTTTGCATCATCGGTTTCTAAAACAGCAGTTTCAATTGCGTTCTTATCAAGGTTGGAGTCAAGTTCAATTTGAAATCTGGTTTTTCCATTGAACGATACTGGGTATTTAACTGAAACAGATTTCAAATAATCTTCGACTAGTTTTGGCCAAGGCACATTCGATATTGATTCGTTGTGCCCAAGAAGATTCCATAATTCTTCGCTCAAATGGGGAGCGTGACAGCTAAGTAAAATTGTCAAGGGTTCGATTATTTCTCGCTTTGAGCATTTCAATTCGATCAATTCGTTTACCGCGACCATAAATGCACTTACACTGGTGTTAAACGAGAGGCGCTCCATGTCATCGGTTACCTTTTGAATGCACTTATGCAATGATTTTAGTTCGTCCTTGTTGGCATTATCATTTGAAACTTGAAAATCACCATCTGCATTATGTACTAGGCGCCATAGCTTTCTTATGAATCTGGAAACACCATCAATTCCTTTTGTGTTCCAAGGTTTGTGCATTTCAATCGGCCCTAAGAACATTTCGTGCATTCTTAATGCGTCTGCACCGTGTTGAGCGATTACATCGTCAGGATTTACAACATTATTGTAACGTTTACTCATTTTCTGGCCGTCCTCTGCTTGTATCATACCCTGATTAATTAGCTTTTTAGCGGGCTCGTCAAATGGGATAAAACCAAGATCATGAAGAAACTTAGTTACAAAGCGAAAATATAACAAGTGGCCTGTGGCATGTTCTGCACCGCCCATATATAGATCTACCTGCCCCCAGTATTTTACCGCTTCGGGCGAAACAAAAGTCGAGTCTCTTTTCTCGTCATTTCCTTCCATCATATAGCGAAGGAAGTACCAATTGGAACCTGCCCAACCTGGCATGGTATTCAATTCCATTGGATAACCTTTGCCATTTTCAACAATTTGACCTTTTTCACGATCCCAATTCCAGTTCTTGGCTCTTCCTAGCGGTGGCTCTCCAGTTTCAGTAGGCTTGAAATTATCAATTTCTGGTAAAATTATCTCCCCAAGTTTGTCTTCATCAATAGTAAATGGGATCCCATTTTTATAGTAAACCGGGAATGGTTCGCCCCAATAGCGCTGTCTGCTAAAAACAGCATCACGCAGTCTGAAATTAATTTGTCTCGCTCCAAATTTTTCCGCTTCTACTTTATCGATGATAGCTGTGATTGCGCGTTTTACAGTCGTTCCGGTTAAAAAGTCTGAATTGATCATTATTCCGTCTTTTTTATCATCGGCACCTTCAGAAACTTCCTGACCTTCAATGACTGGGATAATGGGTAATTCAAATTTTTGAGCAAAGTCCCAATCTCTCTGGTCTCCCGCTGGAACCGCCATAATAGCTCCCGTGCCATATCCTGCCAAGACATAATCACTGATCCAAATTGGGATTTTCGAGTTGCTAAAGGGGTTTACAGCATAAGCTCCTGTGAATGCGCCTGTTACATTTTTCACTTCGGTTATTCTCTCTCGTTCTGATCTCCCTTTCGCAAAATCGACATAGGATTGAATTGCTTTTTGTTGATCCGCGGTTGTAATTTCATTAACCAAATCGTGTTCTGGCGCTAAAACCATGAATGTGGCGCCAAATATGGTGTCGGGTCTTGTAGTGAATACAGCGACTTTTGAATCATGGTTTTGAACTTTGAATTGTATCTCGACTCCCTCACTTTTTCCAATCCAATTGCGTTGAATGTCTTTTATTGAATCGGACCAATCCAAAGTGTCTAAACCGTCCAATAACCTTTGAGCATAAGCCCTGATTCTCAACGACCACTGCATCATTTTTTTCTGCTCAACGGGATGTCCACCACGTTCGCTCAGCCCATTGATTACCTCGTCATTGGCCAGAACGGTTCCAAGAGCCGGGCACCAATTTACAATTGTTTCTGCTCTATATGCAAGACGATAATTCAATAGGATTTTGCGCTTTCTATTTAAATCAAAAGCACTCCAAGCTTCAGCGTTGAAAGACTCAGTATCATGACAGACAGCGTCAATGTTGATGTTTCCATTTTTCTCAAATTCTTCAATCAGGGAAGTGATTGTTTCCGCTTTTTGAGATTTGTTATTAAACCAACTATGGAAGAGTTTTGTAAAAATCCATTGTGTCCATTTATAGAATTGAGGGTCGGAGGTCTTAACCTGTCTGCTCCAGTCGAAGGAAAATCCTATGAGATCTAACTGATCTCTGTAGCGCTTAACATTTGTCTCAGTTGTAACTAATGGGTGCTGACCAGTTTCAATTGCGTATTGTTCAGCAGGCAGACCATAGGAATCATAACCCATAGGATGAAGAACGTTGAATCCTTTATGCCTCTTGTAGCGTGCGTAGATGTCACTGGCGATATAACCTAGTGGATGCCCAACATGTAGACCAGACCCTGAGGGGTAAGGAAACATGTCAAGCACATAAAACGAGGGTTTGGAGTCATTGTTTTTAGCATTGAATGTTTGTTCATCCTTCCATCTCCCACGCCACTTAGTTTCTACCTCTTTGAAATTATAATCCATTGCATTTTTTGTGAACCGCGAAGGTATATTTCTAACCTATTTGCAACACCTTGCCCTGGTTTATCCAAATCCTAATATTGGGACGTTTAATGTCAGCCTTACTGATCCTTCAACGGTAAGTTCAATTGAAATTTACAGCTCTACCGGACAATTGGTAAGAGGGATATCGACTAATGGAAAAACTGAGTTTACGGTTTCTGGTATTGCCAATGGGTATTACAATTTATCCATAGTTGGAACCAACGAAAGGTTAGTCACGCCAATTGTTGTCAGTAAATAGATTGCAGAATTATCTTTAGCTAGTCTAGACAGATGAATTCTTTTAATTTGTACTTGTATGACAAGAAAGAAGAAGGAGTCGGCAGAAGTTAATCCAGATAAAAAATGGATTTACATATGTTCAATTGTGGTTTTGTTGGCAGCCTTATTGCCTAATATGAACACCTTCGATCATGGATATGTATTAGATGATGTTTCAGCTATTACAGAAAACTATGTGGTACAAAAGGGAACCGAGTCCATTCCTGTTATTTGGAAAACAAATTACCGGTTTGGTTATTGGAGCGATCCAGGAAGTCTTTATCGACCGCTCGCGCTTTCATTATTTGCATGGGAATGGGGCATGTGGCCAAATGATCCAGGTCCTGCTCATGTCATAAATGTATTACTGTATGCTGCGGGTTGTGTTGCATTCTTTTTTTTACTTCTGAATTGGTTTGGCAAGAGTAGATTGGCGTTGGCCTTTGGATCAGCAATGCTGTTCGCATTGCACCCAATTCATACAGAGGTGGTTGCTAATATTAAAAGCGCTGATGAGTTGTTAGCGAGTTTATTTTCGTTACTGGCTGTGCTTGCCATTTGGAAGAATGGAAAAAAGGTGCTTTCCATCTGGGTTGGTCTTGCAATGGTTTCGTTCTTTTTTGCCTTGTCTTCGAAGGAAAGCACCATTACTTGGTTACCGGTTATTCCACTAATGTTTTATTTCTTTTCTGATGTCTCGTTAAAGAATGGATTGCGATTAATGGCTTGGATGTTTATTCCAGTTTCAGCTTATATGACACTCAGAAGAAATGCCTTAGGAACATTTTCAAGTGCTGATGTAATTGCCGGAATTGATAATGTTTTGGTAAAGGCTGATGGTGTAGAATACTTTGCAACCGCAATAAAAATTTGTGGCTTGTATCTGTGGAAGATGGTTATGCCGCATCCTTTATCACATGATTATAGTTTATATCAGATTTCCGTCAACGGGCTGGAGGATCCATATTTCTGGCTTTCACTTGTTGCAATTGCAGGCTTTGTTTATCTATTGGTGAAAGGCTTTAAATCAAAATCGTTGATAGTGTTTGGGATACTGTTTTTCGGAATAACCTTCTCTCTTTATTCAAACCTATTATTTATGATAGGGACTCATTTTGGCGAGCGCTTGTTATTTCTTCCTTCGGTTGGCTTTTGTATCGTTGCGGCATCATTATTATACTCTTGGGCGGTCAGAAAAACCCAGGTATTTAAGGCGAAAGATTCCATTTTGCCGCTGGCTGTTTTTAGTCTGCTTATTCTGAGTTATGGCGCTAAAACTCAAGCAAGAAATCAGGATTGGAACAGCGAGTTTGACCTGTATTCGGCCGATATTAAGAATAGTCCAATGAGCGCCAGGACACATTATAGGTTGGGTATGGCTTACATGAAGGAACGGGCGCTTTTAGCTAAAGATGAAAAGGTTAAGAATCAGTGGTTAAGGAAAGCGGTAGGTGAATTGAAAGAGGCAATAGCAATATATCCTGGATATGCGGATGCACAAGGTGAATTAGGCTTGGCATATCAGAGATTAGGATATTTTGACTTAGCAGTCGAACGATATACAATTGTTTTGGATAAGAAGCCAACCCATAAAACGACCTTGAATAATATGGGAACCATCCTTTTCAATCAAGCTAAATTTGAACAGGCGATTGAATACTTTTTAAGGGCTTTGGCAAAAGACCCAAAGTATAAAGACGCAATGGGAAACTTAGCCAGTTGCTACGGCACTATTGGGGAATTCGACAATGCTGTTAAGTGGTTCAAAAAAGCGATTGAAATTGATCCGACTAACGCATCTTATTATTATTTCGTTGGTGTGACTTATCAAAGGATGAACAATAAAAAGGAAGCTGAAAGTTGGATGTTACAAGCTTATACTTTGGATCCGAGTTTAAGGCCTAAATAAAGGTATTTGAAAAAGAAAGTGCATATGCCATTGGTAGTTTGCCTTCTAAACCTTGAACTTGATATTTTTTATCCTCAATTTTTACCAAATTTTTAAAGCAAGGGTATGGGCTGTAGTCGAATTCCTTAAGATCGATAAGCTTAAGACCTTGAGCAATAAGAGCGCCAATAACCTCGCTCATTGGATGATTCCAAGAGATCTCTTTGTTCTTTAAATTTGCTTCTCTATCCGCATAGGTACCCTCGTTTTCCTCGATTATTGCCTCCACATTGAAATATGAATATTCAATCTTTGAAAATTCATAATCCATCATCCATACAACAGGATGAAAATCAGCAAATACA
>Ga0233426_10001021_pt1 | contig 27188 bp, 25 predicted proteins | sample SI_118_April2016_6_FD_179875 | JGI IMG/M metagenome (GOLD analysis project Ga0233426, IMG submission 179875) | Seawater microbial communities from Saanich Inlet, British Columbia, Canada - SI_118_April2016_10_MG | ecosystem: Environmental > Aquatic > Marine > Inlet | place: Canada: British... | reverse complement strand
ACGGTGGGTGTGCCGGACCCTGATCTGATTATCAGGACCTCAGGGGAGGAGCGATTATCGGGGTTTTTGCTCTGGCAGAGTGCCTACTCCGAGCTGTATTTTACCGAAGTCTATTGGCCCGCTTTTCGGATGATTGATTTTTGGCGTGCGATTAGAATTTATCAGCAGCGAGAGCGTCGGTTTGGTAAATAATCATATTCGGCAAATCCCAGCTTAAGGCCATTGAAGTGTTTTTATGAGCGTTATGGGATACGCGCTAACCATGCTATAAATTAGTGCTCGTCTTGAGCGAACAGGAAGTGTTTTTGTCTAAGTCCGCAGCCAAAAAGGTTTATCCTTGCTTGATTATTACAAGTGAGGAGGGGTTGGGTACCGTTTGTCGGTTGACGGGCCCCGAGATGGTCATTGGCAGTGATGAAGGTGCCGGTCTGTTTCTGCCAATGCGCGGTGTTGATCGACAACACGCTGAACTCCTGTTGGATGATTCGGGCACTTGGCGCATTAATTCAAGAAGCGATAATTTAATAATTCAAAATGGCATGCTGCTTACGGGATTGACCCTGCTTGAGGATGGCGACCGCTTGGAACTGGGTAGCGTGAGTTTTAAATTTCGGTATTTTGACGAAGAAGATGAGCGCTATCACGCAGCTCTAAGACAACTTGCGATTCGCGATGGCTTAACGGAGCTCTATAACGTGCGGTTTTTTGCCGACGCATTAGTCAAAGAGCACGAGTACAGTTTTCGGAAGCAATCCTCGCTTGCATTGCTTTTTATGGACATAGATCATTTTAAATTAGTCAATGATCGGTTTGGTCACGCCTACGGTGATTTTGTGCTCAAAGAACTCGCGATGATGTTGACCACTAAAATTCGAGGGTATGACCTGCTTGCTCGATATGGTGGTGAAGAGTTCGTCTTTTTGGTTCGGGAAGAAACCGAGATTGCCGTGCAAGAACTGGCGCAACGAATTTGCAAAGATGTTCAGAATCACGTTTTTAACCATGCAGGGATCCGAGCGAAATTAACCGTGAGTATTGGTTATTTTTGGTGGGACGGCAAAGACCGTAGCACGACTTCAGAGGATCTATTGCGCCTGGCGGATGATAACCTCTATAAAGCAAAGGACGCGGGTCGCAATCGCGTTGTTCCGAGTTACCCCCTGGCTGAGGCCGAAGCGATAGGTCACGACACCTGAGTGATCTGTGACACGTTATCGTTTATTGAAAACATTGTTGTCTCTGCGCTGCCGATTTGGTTGTCGTAGTAATTTGTGACCATAACTTGAGGATAGTGAATTAACCATGGATCAAAATACAGACCAACAACCCAAATCGGCTATTCGGAGGCTTGCGGGAAAGGCTTTACTTTGGAGTCTCACAGCAGGGTGTTTTTATTTAGTCTATGCGCGCACAAATGCCGCTGCAGCACGTGAAGACAAGACACTACTAACCTTTATAGGCGATTTTTTTGCCGCTGCTGATTGGGTCCTTTGGTTGTGTGTGATGATGCCGTATTCCATCTTTTTCTTTTTGGTGGATACCCACGCCACATGGCGCGTCGTGCGGTGGTTTAATTCTAGCGCGGTTCGATATCGAGATATGCTGCCGATTCGAGCGAGCGCTTATATCTTATCGTTGATTAATGAACAGATTGGAAAAGGGGCTATGAGCCTTTATTTATTGAGACGGCATGAAATTCCAGGCTGGAAAGCGATCTCGAGCATGGTATTGCTTGGCATGGTGGAGATTTACCAATTGCTGATCTTCTCGGCCGTTGGCGTCTGGCTATATTATGATTTGGTGGTGGCGGCATCGAGCCAAGTTGCCTTGCATCAAATATTGATCTCGGTCTTTGTTGTGGCCGCGTGCTACTTTCCGGTTCATTTGATGCTCTTTCGCAGCGATTGGTTTGACGGCTGGCGGTTTAGAGACAATAGTTTGTTTTCGGCATTTCGGCAGGCTCGAGCGCTTGATTACGGCCTGATTCTGCTTTTTAAGGCGCCTAATTTGTTGTTGGCAGTCTTGGTTTACACCTTGTCGCTCAACCTATTTTCGGTTCCGGTTGCATTTGGCCAGATGCTCGCATTTTTGCCCGTGATTTTTATTGCGGCGGCACTCCCGCTGCCGTTTCACGCTGGGGCTTTAGTGCTCTGGACGGTCTTGTTCCCAGACTTTCCGGAGGTGGGTATTTTTTCTTTGGTCATGCACACGTTTTTTGTCAGTTTCAATGCTCTGATTGGCCTCGTATTTCTACCCATGGCAAATCGTCAATTATTTGATGAAGGAACCCCCGTATCCGGTCTTCAGGATTGACGCTGAGCAAGTGCTCGATCGAAGATCGACAACAGGGTCGTTGTGAACAGTGCCCAGTAGGTCAGCATTAAGGCAATACCCCAAATGGGCGAGGGCGTGACAACCTCATCAAGCAGCAAGGCGCCAGCGAACAAAAAGTAACCAATGCCGTTATAGCGCCCGAGGCGACTGGCGATCAAGCGCTGGCCGCGGTGTGCGCGAGAGTCGATAACATACTGGGTAAAGGCGAGGATGATTAACATGGGGAGTAGCAGTGAGCGTTCTTGCTGTAGCGCCAAGCACGTGATGGTGATCGTGACAAAGGTTGCATCAGCTGCATGATCGATTAATCCTCCGATCTTGGTGACCTGATCAAGCCGTCGAGCGAGCGCGCCGTCCAAAAGATCACTGGCGACAGCGAGTAAGAACACCGTCCCAGAAAGAAGCCAAAGCTGTTGGGATACAGTCAGGATCATTGCGGCGCTGAGTACAAATCGACTTGCGCTGATGACATTGGGTAATTGGATTAAACCGCTTATGATAAAAGCTTCCTTGTTCGCCGCAAAATTGAGATTTTAACAGAAATGATGAATCGACAAAGTATCCTTGAACAATGATAGGTATGCCGCGAATTTGGCGCAGCAGAAGGCGAACTGCCCAATCAATTATTGGGCGCGTCGTAGGCCTTTTGATGGTTATCGCGCTGCTCATGGGGATTGGTCCGTTGGACCGCCTGCCTGGCGCGCGCCTTGTTGGAAACGTAGTTGACGCGCCGATCGCTGCCTGGGGGTTCGTTGAAAGAGCCGGGCATTGCCAGCTCGAAACCCGTCCGCAATACCCCCATTCGGTCACCGTCAATTGCTGGCATGTTGATGGTCAGCTTTATATCGGTTGTATGCATTGCCAAGACAAGGTCTGGTCACATTATGTTGATCGAACAAAGCTGGCGCGGGTCAAAATCGCGTCTCAGATTTACCCCGTGATCTTAGAGCGCGCCACGAACGCGCAGGAGGTGGCCTTTAGTTGGGCGGCTCGTTGGGACCAGCTTGCGCGCGTGCCGCCAGTGCCAGAGGTGCCTGAGCATTATTGGTTGTATCGGGTGACTTCGCGATGAAGATACTGATCGCAGGAGCCAACGGCCATCTAGGGCGACGATTCATTGAAACTTTTGGTGCAGAACATGACCTTGTTGCGTTGGTCCGTTCACCGGCTGCGGCGGAAGTATTGTTTCAGTTGCCGTGCCAAGTCGCCATTGTGGCTTATGGCGATACCCAGCAGATGTCGCGTTTGGCTGAGGGCGCTGAAGTTCTGATCAACTTAACTGGGATTATTAAGGCGACCAAGTCAAATCCTTACCAAAAGGCCCATGAAGAAACTGCGGCAGCTTTGGTGGCTGCCTGTCAACGTGCCGGAGTCCCGCGGATTCTGACATTGGGTATCTGCGGATCAGATCTGAGTTCTAAAAATGCCTGTTTTGCATCGCGTGCGAAGGCAGAGTCGATTCAGCTGGAAGGGTTGCCCGGCAGTACCGTGCTTCGCGTTCCAATGGTGTTGGGCGAAGGCGATTATGCAAGCCGGGCGTTGCTTGGTAATGCCCGCAAGCGGTTCGCGCTGACATTTAGAGCAGAGAGCTTGGAGCAACCGATTTACGCAGGAGATGTCATCAAAGCGCTGGGGATATTGCTTGCGCAGCCGAGCGCGGGTGTACTAGAGCTAGGGGGCCCTGAGTCGGTGAGCCGACGCGCTTTGATCCATCGTTGTGCGCAGGCCAACGGGGATCGTAAGCCGCGCGTCATTTCATTACCCGTTGGACTGGGCTATTTGATTGCGGGGTTTTTCGAAGTCGTTCTGGCATCGCCGCCGGTCACCCGAGCAATGCTCGAGTTATTGGATCATGATGACCAAATCGAATCCGAGACTGCGGCCGAACTCAATCTTACGCTCACGCCCTTGTCTGACGTGCTACGGCAAATTGGCGAGTCGGTCTAGGACCGCCGGCAGGATAATTTCGGCTGGCTGGACTATTTTGAGGGTGGCAATTGGGTCCGCACGTGTCCAACCAGGATTGAGTAGTGCAATGGGCTTGCCGAAAGCAAGTGCGTGCCGACAAAAGCGATAACCCGAGAACAGCTTGAGTGAACTGCCGATCACCCATAAAGCATCAGCTTGCTCGATCGCGTGGTAGATGCTCTGAACCAGGGCTGGGTTGACTCGCCCCCCAAAAAAGACCACGTTCGGTTTAAGGGTTCCGCCGCAAAGCAAGCAATGTGCAATCTTAAATTGCTGAATGACCTCAGGTGATATCTCTGCGTCGCCGTCAGGCTTAATTTCACCGTCAAGTTCCAGATGTGTGTTGAGGTCGGCCAGCCTAGTTTGTAATTGAATCCTAGGCTCCGATGCACCGCAGACCAAGCAAGTCACCTCGGTCAAGTCGCCATGTAAATGCTGGACGTCGGTTAATCCTGCCTGCTCGTGTAGCGAATCGACATTTTGTGTAATCAACGTCTTGATTTTGCCGAGGGTTACAAGCTCTGTGAGCGCTCGGTGTGCTGGGTTAGGCTGCGCGTTACTCATTAATGGCCAGCCCATGAAACTCCGAGCCCAGTAGCGTTGCCGGGTTTCAAAGGCTTCTAGAAAATCTTGGTGATTGATGGGGTTACGGCCCTGCCAATCGCCGTTTTCGGTTCGGTAAGTCGGAATGCCAGAGGCGAGGCTGCAGCCTGCCCCGGTTAAACAAACGACCTGGTCTGAGGCGGACAGGAACGCTGTCAAACGATCAAGATCGATCCCGAAATGCGGGTCAATGATGGGGCGGGTCATGAGCGCGCGGCTAGGTTTGATGGCATGCAGATTAGGCCTTGGCTTTGTGGCTGAGGTGCCAGAGGTTTGATTGGGTGCCGACGAGAACCACAACAACGAACATGCACAGTGAGGCAATGGCAAGGCTCGTGCTCGGGCCAAACCAGGCAACAAGATAACCCGATAATAACGCGCCGATCGGACCAGATCCCATAAAAGAGAAGGCGTAAAATCCCATCATGCGGCCACGCTGATGCTCATCTGACTGCTCCTGCATGATGGTTCGGGCCATGGTCATGGCCATGCCGCCGCACATGCCCCAAACAAATAAAATGCCCATAAGCGTGGTAAAGCTGACCTGAATGGCTGCCATCGATAAAACCAGTGCCCCAAAGCCCTGAGCGATCAACAGGGCTCGGCCTTGGCGTTTGATGTCACCGACACGAAGCAGCACCACAATGGTTAAGAATAGGCCAAGTGAGTTGGCGGCATTGATCAGCGAGAGCTCGGTTGATGACCCGTCATAAACTTCTCTGATCAGCAGAGGGACGGTTACGATGTAGGAGCCCATGAAGAAGATGCCCATCGCACAGTTTTGCAAGACGACCATTCGCATGCCGGGCGAGGCCATGACGCTTCGAAAGCCCTCGGTAATGGATGCCACTAATTGGTTAATCATTCGGGCTTGGGTCCTAGCGCTTTTAACCAAGGGTACCGACAGATAATAGTAGGCGACGGCGCCAATGGATAAGACGACGCTCTGCACCGAAAGCATTACGACCGCGCCAACGGAATCCGCCATGGACGCCAGGACAAAACCAATCATTTGAATCCCGAATTGAATCATGCTGGCCTGAACCACGCGCCGTTGAATTTGTCCTTCGGCTACCAGGGGCAACAGGCCGTCTCTAGCAGGCGTTAAAATAGCCTGCGTGCAACCCATGCAAACCGCGAATACGAGAAACTTATCGTAAGAAAAGCTGGTCAACGCCATCGAAAGCGCAAGACCTGCTGCCATACTGGCGGCCGCACACTGGGCGATAAGGGCAATTTTACGTCCGCCAAATTGATCTGCAATGCTTCCGCCGATGAGAATGAAAACGGTGCCAGGCAGCAGATATGCCATTTGAGCAAGGCCAACCTTATCTGGCGTTTCGTTCAAAATAATCGTGACCAGCCAGGCGAAAACGACGCTTTGCATGCCATAGGAGAGGTACCAGCTGCCCGTTGCGATAAAGTAAATATTGAGGGGTTTGATCAAGATGGATCCTTTATCTGGCTGCGAGGAGCTTGCTTTTTAAGTGTCTCGGGTACAAATCGGGCCATCATCAGCAGACCAAAAAACCCGAAGGCTGACGCACTGAGTATACTCATGCTGAGTCCAACGCTCGCGGTGATCGCACTGATCAAAGTTGGACCCGCGAAGGCACCCGCGTCCCCGATTAAGCGCCAAACACCGAGGAAATGACCGCGTTGCTGAACCGGCGCGAAGTCTGTTCCAAGGGTCATATTGATCCCTGAGCCGAGTCCATTGCCAATGCCGGCAACACAGGCAGCAAGCGTAAAGGTTAAGGGTGTGCTGGTGAAAGACAAAAGCAGCAGACCAAAGCTTAAAAGTCCTAAACAGCTCATGCCTGCAGGTCGCCTTCCTAGGCGATCCATTATGAGCCCTGCGACCGGAAACATCAGCATATCCAGTCCAGCAGCCAAGCCAACGATTGCACCGATCTGTGCTGCATTCAGTCCAAGGCTGATTCCCCAAAGGGGCAATAAAAGGGTTCTTGCGGCGCGAATGAGGGTCAGTAAAAACACGACGGCGCCACCAGTTAGCAGGATGCTTCGATGCGCGCGTAGCAGCTGCCAAATTGGATGCGCCGCCGCGTTCGTCGATGAATCTTGTCGAACCTGGGGGGCTTTTGAGGTGGCTGCCGTTGGTGATCCAGGTGCTTCTCCCTCAGAGCGCGTGGCCCGCGTCATTAACAGCACATAAGTCGTGCCTGCGAGTGCTGCGATCAGCAAAAAGGCTGTTGTATAACCAAATTCATAAACAATATAGCCGGTCGAAAGCGGGCCGAGAAAGTTCCCAAAACGCTGCAGTCCGGCCATAGTCGACAAGGCTTGTCCGCGAAAATTAATTGCGACGAGATCACTGATTAGGGTGAGGCGTGCCAGCAGCCAAGTCGCCATAGAAAGACCAATGATCAGGGCAAACAGGCCTAGATGGAGCAGATTACTAGCAAAGGCGCAACCAACCGCGGCTAAAACCATGAGCGCGACGCCCACCTGCATCACCCGCGCGTCCCCAAATTTTTCTGCGGCTAAACCTGCAGGAACATCCGCCAGCATATTACCCAAGCCTCGGCAGGCGAAGATGATTGCCGCCATGGCAGGGCTGCCCCCAATATCGAGGGCATACAAGGGAAGTAAAAGTAAGGCCGCGCCCTGGCACACGGACATCAAAAAAGAAGGGAGGTAGACCGGTAGCAACAAGCTGCGATACATCGCTCGGCGAGAATCTGGTGAAGGTACGGTGGTCAATTAGGCTGCCTCGTGAGCGAGCTTTATAGCTGGGAATGTCAAAGGTTGCAAGCAAGACGGACCGGCACCTTGGTGCAACTGAGCTGGCTGCGGCTTTAACGAAAATGGCGGTGAGTGAGCGATGTCAGCGTTCGTGGCGCGCAAGGTGGAAGGCTGTCGCGCCATCATGGTTTGAGGCGCTCAATTTGAGGGGCTTGGGGCCGCCCGGTTGGTTAGGACAGTTGGCGAAGTCATTCAATAGCTTGGCGCGGGCGTATTCCTTGCGCGAATTGGTCACCAACGGCCCGGCCCTCATGTTCTGATGGAATGCGCTTAGGCTGCCTTTAACGTGGCTTTTTCTGTGGCCGCTTCTGTGGGCGCACTACAATCGGCGATCGGCTCAGCAATGGCTTTTTCCGGTAGGGCAGGCTTGAAATAAGCGTTTAACAATTCAACGACCGCCGGATCATAAGGACCTGGATTGAAGGGGCTGAAGTGCGCAGCCAGGGCGAGTAGGCGGAGCATAGTTGAATCCTTGTTTTTCAAAGACCTAGATACGCGCAATTACTAACTGCAGATCATGTACCGGGTTAAAAATGATGGATCGATGCACCAGATGCCGCGACGAACGAGTGTTCTGAGACCGGCATAACGCGGGTCCAGCAGTCGGTTTGTTTGCTGGGGTCAGGCCTACCGGGCGATTGGGTGAGCAGGAACAATCAGCTCGAAACAGGTATTCGGATCATCTTCATTGAGCACGAGACAGCCGTTCAAGCGCTCGCTGAGCGCTTTGGCGACGGTCAATCCCATACCCTTGCCAGGCGATGCTGAAAAATCGCCGCCTTGGTAAAACAGCTCGAAAATCTTTTTTCGAAGCTCGTGAGGGATGCCCGGGCCTGTATCAATAACTTGAAACGAAAGGCCGAAATCATCTTGCCAGTTCGTTAAAGCAACGCGCAGTGTGGCCGCATTTTGACCACTGTGGATCAGAGCGTTAGAGAGTAAAATGCTTAGAATCTCTTTAACTGTACCGCCCCGAAAGGTGATTTGAGCTGGGACTTCTTTGACCTCAAGCAGGACCTGGCCGAGCTGGGCCGCCGTCGCCTCTTCGATGATCGCTTGTAAGTAGGGCGTTAGCTCGTAAGGGGCATCCGAGATCGGCTCCACTGCAACCTGCGGCGAGAGCGAAATCAAAAGCTTCGTCAAGGTCGCATCTAGGCCATAAGCCGCTTGTTGAATAATAGTCAGAGGTTCAACCATTTCCTGAGCGGCATTTTCCTCTAGCAATAGATCGCTCATGCCAACGATAGCGTTGAGCGGGGTTTTCACTTCATGGCTGAGTCGACTAACGAAGAAATGCCGGTTGGCATCTTCGGTATCTTGATCGCTTAAAAAATTTGGATTCTGCCGTTGCGTGCTTGCTCTGCTCGACTGCAATGCCGTTTGCGTCTCAGTCAATTTCTGTTGCCGCAAGATTTCTGAAAGTCGTACAGCAGTCATATTCGCAACAGTTGTTAAAAACTGCACGTGCCAGTCTTTGAAGTAACCTGGGGCTGGATGTTCGGAGTCGATGACGCCGAGCACACGGTCTTCAAAAACAATCGGAACAGAAATTTCAGAACACCGGAGCTGATCATCAACCAGGTATCGGGCGTCTTGCCTTGCATCATCCACAACGAGTACTTTTTTGAGAAGGGCGGCTGTGCCAACAATCCCTTTTCCGAGAGGGATCGCAATGGGGTTACTGATTTCTCTGCCTATGGGGTTTTTGGGTCCGAATGCAGCGCGTTGAATCAGGCGATCGCCGCCGATTGGTAGCAGGTAAATAACGCAGTCTTCAAAATGAAGCGCTTTGATGATGCGATCAATAATCAACCATAGAATGTCATCAAGGTCATGCTGCTTGAGTATTTCTGCCGCGAAATCAGCAATGAGTGTGAGCTGCTGCTCTGGATGTGGTTTCATCTCGAGTGCTCCGTGCAACGCCCAAGCCAGCTGGTGCAGCCTGGACGTTGTGCTTGGATGCTAAATCGATTCGACCAAGTTCTTGAGGGCATCGCAATGGGCGACACGCTCGCGACTGGTCGTGCCTAAGAATGAAACATTCAGCGAGGTGACGCCGTGTTCCTTCAGAGCTACCAGTCGATCTTTTACAAAACCGGACGAGCCAACGAGCGAGGTTGCGTCAAGGTAGGACTGCGGGATGGCCGCTTCAGCCTCTGATTTACGACCAGAGAGATACAGTTCTTGGATGGCTTCGGCCTCCGCCTCATAGCCGTATTTTCGAAAGACTTGGTTGTAGAAGTTTTTGTCCTTTGCGCCCATGCCGCCAACGTAAAGGGCAATCCCAGATCGGGACATGTCGCGGTAAGACTCGAGGTTATCGCCAATGGCGACGGCGCCACCTGCATAGATGTCGAGGGGTGGGCGGCCTGGATCTCGTTTTTTCTGACCAGCTCGCAAGGCATCACCCCAGACGGCGTCGGCGCCTTCCGCCATAAAGAAGGCGGGTAGCCAGGCGTCTGCCATCTCTGCGGTCATTTCAACACTTTTTTCACCTAGGGTTGCCAAGGCGATGGGGATCTCCTCGCGGTACGGGTGGTTGATGATTTTTAGGGGAATGCCAAGGCCTGTGCCCTGGTCCTTTGGCAGCGGAATTTGGTACTTCTTCCCTGCGTAGTTTAACTTGTCTTCTCGAAGCCAAACGTCACGGCAAATTTCAACAATTTCTCGAATTCGGGTCATGGGCGCGTCATAGGGCACGCCATGAAAGCCTTCGACAACCTGAGGGCCTGACGCGCCCAAGCCGAGCATAAATCGACCGTTTGAGAGCTCATCCAGACCAGCAGCGGTCATCGCGAGTAGCGATGGCGTCCGGCTGTAAATGTTTAAGATACCACTGGCGATCGTAAGGCGCTCGGTCTTGGCTGCAAGGTAACCCATTGCGCTCACGGCATCGAAAGAATAAGCCTCTGGAACCCAAACGACATCCAAGCCTGCTTTTTCGAGCTCAACAATTTCTTGGCTCGCGCCCCCAAATCCATGGGCATAGCTCATTAAGGTTGAAATTTTCATAGTGTTTGCTCCGTCGTTTTTGCATCGTGATCTGAAAAATCGTATAGCCGCTGTTGGTAAACCCAAAGACTGGCTGCACGCGCCACATAGTAAATCATGAGTGCGAGCCAAAGGCCATGATTCTCAAGGGATTGTGTGAGCCACCAAGCTGCCAAGAACACAAAGAGCGACACAATCATGGCCGTACGCATTTCCTCGGTCTTGGTTGCTCCAATGAAGAGTCCATCATAAATATAGGCTGCGAAAGAGACGAAGGGTGTCGCCACCATCCAAAGACTGAACTGCGTTGCCTCGTTGATCACCGCTGGACTACTGGTCAGCAGCCGCATGATTAAGGGCGACAGGAAAAAGAACGCAAGGCTCAGCACGAAGGCTAACAAGCCACCGCTGATGAAGGCGGCTCGGATGATGTCGTCGGTTGCTAGGCGATCGCGTTTGCCGTGCGCCTCGCCCATGATGGATTCACTTGCGATCGCAAAACCATCTATAAAAAAGGCAGAAAACGTCACAAACTGCATCAAAATGAGATTGGCCGCAAGGGACAAGTCCCCGAGCCGAGCGCCCTGATCTGTGAACCAGGCAAAGGCAAAGATTAAACATAGCGTGCGAATCATGATGTCTCGGTTTACCCGAAATAAAGCTTTGATGGCTTTTAATGCGAAAATTTGAGCAGGATCGAATGCGCCCGAAAAAAAATTGAAATGCCGCGCGAGAATCCAAAACCCGGCGATGAGCGTCACCGCTTCAGCAATCAAGGTTGCAGCGGCAACGCCTTCAACAGACCAGTTGAGCAGGACTACGAATACTAGGTCCAAGATGATATTGGTGAGGTTCAGTATCAACTGCAGGATCAGGACGTAACGTGATGCTTGTTGGCCCAGCAGGTAACCCATCATGGCGAGTAGCATGAGATGCAGTGGCGCCCCCCAGATTCTAATTCGATAATAGGTCGCCGCGGCATCTTCAACCCCGGAACTTGCGCCGGTGGTCGAAAAGATGAGGTTGGCAATAGGTTGCTGCAGAAGGCAGAGCAGAACGCCTAAAACGACTGCAAGGAGTAGGCTCCGGCTAAGATGGTCGCGGATAGCGGCGGGGTCGGCGCGCCCTTTGGCTTGCGCCACAAGGGCAGTTGTTCCCATTCGAAGAAAGCCAAAGCCCCAAAAAACCAAATTAAATATCATCGCCCCTAAGGCTAGCGCGCCGAGCAGGTGGGTTTGACCGAGCTGACCAATAACGGCGGTGTCGACCATACCCAGTAGCGGCGTCGCCAAATTAGCTAAAATGATCGGTCCAGCAAGATGATAAAGCCGCCGAGTGGTGGCATCAGTTTGAATCATTTCGGCTCGCCAGCTTTGAGCGTGTAATAGCTTTGATGAATGCGCGTGTATGTGGTTAAACAGCACAACAGCCCGAAAATCACACCGAAAAGGTTAAAAAAGCTCGGGATGAGGCAAATAGCTGCGATAAAAAGCATGGTTTCGGTGCCTTCGGTCAGCCCGCCAAGAAAATAAAAGGATTTCGGTTGAGGCGACACGGGCGCAGGCTGCACGCGATCCGCAAAAATAGCCATCGCGAGAAAGCTGCTGCCGGTGCCAACAAAGCTGAAAAGCACGAACGCCGCGACCAGTGCGAGGCTCTGATCGAACAATGCGAAACTCAATACGATCCCTGAGTAAATAATGAAATCGAAAACGATGTCTAGGTAACCGCCTGCCATCGTTGTGCGATCGCAGCGCGCGAGCGCGCCGTCAAGCCCATCGAGGATTCGATTAAGCGCAAATAGAGCGAGTCCCAGCAGGGAATGGCCCAGCGCAATCAGGATCATAGCGAGTAGTCCTGCACTAAATGCAAGAAACGTGACCTGATTGGCGCGCACTTTTTTCTGATGCAGAGTCGTCGCCATTTTATTCAGCAGGGGGTCAACGAGGGGTCTTGTGAGGTGATCTAGCATCATTATTTCCGAGTCATTTCGACGCAGCATGGACAGCCGGCGCAGATGAGTCAATTCCTGCGAGCACAGCCTGTTATAATGCACCCATGAAATTCTTAGTTGGGACTTATACCGATCAAACCGACTCAGCCGGTATCTATGTTATCGATAGCTGTGGTGATGATCGCTTTGTAGTCTCGGACCAGGCAACAATTTGGTTGCGGAACGCGTCTTACCTGATAGAGCATCCGGCGCTGCCACTTGTTTATGCGGTGAGCGAGATCGGAGATGCGGCGGGCGGGCAATTGGCTGTATTGCGGCAAGATAGCCGGGGTGATTATGGCCTCTGGCAGGTTGTTGCATCTGGCGGCTTAGACCCCTGCCATTTAAGTCTTTCACCGAATGGGCGAACGTTGCTGGTTAGTCATTACTCAAGCGGGTCTATTGCGCTGCAAGGCATTGCGCCCGATGGTTCTTTCGAACCGAAGCAGACCATTGTGCCCCATGATGCGCGACACTTGGCGGCGCAGGCGATGGGCCGGAGTTGGCACCCGCGGCAACAGACGGCGCATGTCCATTCAGCAACCTTTTTAAATGATCATCAGTTCGTGGTCTGTGACTTGGGTACCGATGAAGTCCTGTTATACGACCTTTCCCCGAATCGGCCATTGCAAGCTACGGTGCGAAAGTGCTGGACTTTGCCTGCTGGGTCAGGCCCTCGGCATCTGGTTGCGGCCTCAAATCGGTTGTACGTGGTAGCCGAACTGAGTAATGCGGTTTTTGTGTTGGCGAATGCGCCAAACGATCAGCCCGCCGTTCTGTCTTCCTTGAGTTGTCTGCCCGATGCCGCAGGCGGCTTCAGTGAAGCCGCCGAGATTCAATATGATCCGCAGGCGTCTGCTCTCTGGGTGAGTAATCGCGGGCAGGATGGTCTGGTTCGGATTCCAATAGCGGGCGATGCGCTGTTGCCGCTTCGGGCCTTACCTGATCTTGGTGCTCATCTGCGGCACTTTTGGCTGTCCCATCAGATGTTGCTGGTTGCATCTAAAGATGATGACGTGGTCCGCGTGATTAGGCGGGACGCGCAAGGCTCGCTTGATTTGCAAAGCGTGCAGCGTTTATCGATTCCATCGCCTGTTTTTATCCTACCTGTGCGTCAGGGCGATCGTGACACGTCCTGAAACTGTAGCTGCGTTAGGGTGTAGTACAACCCCTGCAGACGCATTAGTTCTGTATGCGTGCCGATTTCTCGAATTTCCCCATGTTTTAGAACAACAATTCGATCGGCTTCCTGAATGGTTTGCAGTCGGTGAGCGATCAAAATAGAAGTCCGATTCTCAGTCAGGTGTTTGAGCGCGGTCTGAATTTTTTGTTCGGTTTCAGTATCAATGCTGGCAGTGGCCTCATCCAACACCAATATTTCTGGATCGCTCGCCAATACCCTTGCAAAAGACAGCAGTTGCCGCTGACCTTGGGACAGATTCTGTCCGCGCTCATGCAGCTGCGTATCGTAACCGTCGGGCAGATCTTCGATGAAATCATTTGCCTGCACCCAACGGGCTGCTTTGATGGCGTCTGCTCGAGAGATGTTTGGATTGCCCAGTTGAATGTTGTCGAGCACAGAGCCGGCAAAAATGTGGAAGTCCTGCAGCACAACCCCAACCCGGCGCCGAACGTCTGATGCTCGGATGCGATTAAGGTCGATGTCATCAAGGAAAATGCTTTTATTCGGGAAATCATAGCTCCGAGCAAGCAGTCGTATTAGGGTGCTTTTGCCTGAACCGGTTGGACCAACGATTGCTATTTTTTCGCCGGGTGCGATAACGAGGTTGAGGTTTTTTAAGATCGGTTGATTGGGATCATAGCCGAAGGTTAAGTTTTCAAAGCGAATGGCGCCATTAAGCCGATCGGGAAGCGCCAGAGGAACCTTGGGCTCTTGGATTTGTTCGTCCCAATCCAGTGCTTGAAAGATGCGTTCAGCACTCGCCATGGCTCGAAAGATGACGTTGTATTGCTCTCCCAAGACGCGGATCGGGCGGATAAACATATCGATAAATTGCGTGAACAAGATCAAACTTCCGAGTGAGATCGTTTGCTGGATGACATCGCCCCCGCCAATCCACAGAATCGCGGCGAGCGCCATATTCACCATGTTTTGCATGAAGGCGCCGTAGCCCGTTTCCAGTTTGATGGCCGTAATTTCGTGTTGTTGATTGACCTTGTTGATGGACTTGTAGAGCGAGAGGTTGATGGCCTCGCGATTGCTCAACTGCACGACCTGAATGCCGGACAGATTCTCTTGAAGGTTCTGATTCAATTGCGACATGCTGTTGCGAATTTGCCGATAAATTTGCCGGGTCGCCATCCGGAAGACATAGGTGAGCAATGCGAACACCGGTAGCGCAATCAAAAGATACAACGTGAGTTCTAAATCAATCGACAGCATCAAAGCCAGAGCAATGAAAAACGGCACAAACTCGCCAACCAATAGGCCGAGTCCCATCAACATATCGAACAGCGCTTGGACATCATTCGTGATTCGCGTCATGACTCGACCGACGGCGACCTTGTCGTAAAACGTGCTGGGGCGACGCTCTAGATGGCTAAACAGATCAAGCCGAAGATCTCGCAGCGCATACATAACCGTTGTTGCGAGTGTGGTTCGATGCCAGTGGTAGGCGATTTGGCAGAGTGCCAATAGCCCGCCATAGAGCAGGCAGGCCGAGGTTAGAGTCGACAGTTGGAAACTCTGCGCGATGACCTGAGTCAGCTGAGACATGCCAAGGTCCGGCGCGCTCAGTTGTGGTTGCTGAATGAGTAACCCATCGATCACGACGCGGGTAATGATGACGGGCAATAAAACGGCAAGAAACGATGCCGTGATCACAAGGACTAACGATTTTAAAGCCGTTTTCCGATGTGGTTTCGTCCAGCCTAAGATACGTTTGAAGTCTCGGGCGCTCATGCTTTTGCCCGGAAGTTCTGCCTCGAATACAGCGTGATCGCGAGGAAGGTTCGTGTCCTGATCAGGCTTCAAGGTCACTTCCTTTCAGACGCTGCTTGCGCTCTAAGTCGTAATAAAAGCCACCCCGAGAAAGTAAGGTTTGATGGTCGCCCATCTCGATTAACCGGCCTTCATCTAAAACCAAAATTTGGTCAGCATGGCGTGCGGTTGAAACGCGATTGGATACGATCAAGGTGGTAAGGCCTTGGCGCAAATTTTTAAGACCCGATAAAATGTGCTCCTCGGTTTCGGTATCGACCGCGGAAAAACAATCGTCTAGGACCAGTAGCGGGCTCATACGGATGATGCCGCGGGCCAATGCTGCACGCTGCTTTTGGCCGCCAGAAAGGGTAATCCCGCGTTCGCCTAGCATCGTGTTGAGGCCTTCAGGGAAGGCGTCGATTGTGCTGGAGAGTGCCGCGATACTTGCCGAGTCGAGTATTTCACCAAGACTTCGCTCTGGATTGTCATAGGCAATGTTGTCACCTAGGCTATCGGCAAACAAAAAGGGATCCTGAAGCACCAAGCAAACCTTCTCCCTTAAATAAGATAACGGATAATCCTGGATTGGCCGATGATCGAGCAGAATCGAGCCGGTTGTCGGTTCAAGCAGCCTCACCATAAGCCTGAGTAACGTGGATTTGCCCGATCCGACCCGGCCAACAATCGCAAGGGTCTGGCCCGCGTCAACGCGGAAAGAAAGCTGCGTTAGGGCATTCTTATCTTTGTTTAGATAGCGGTAGCTTAGGTTTTCAACCTGAATACCTCCGGTAAGCTCGGGATGATTTGGCGTGCCTTGGTCTCTGATTTCGGGCTCGAAGTCTAGAATCTCAAAGACGCGGGCAGTACCTGACGCGCCTCGCTGCCACTGGGTAACAATCGTGCCGGCTTCTCGGATGGGCCAAAGTAGTAGGGCCAAATAAGAAAAAAAGGCCGTAAGGGTGCCGATAGAAATGTCGCCCGACTGATATAAAAAGCTGCCGTAGCCGAGGATAATCAAGGTCGAGCAGCCGGCGATGACTGGCATGATAGCGCCGATGGCTGAGCTGTCTCGAAAAAGGGCAATATTGTCATCAGCGAAGTTTTGATTCGTTGCGGCAAATCGTTCAATTTCTCGAGCTTCTTGTGCCATGGCTTGCACCGTACGAATGCCGTTGAGATTTTGTTCGACAAACGTTGAAAGCTCAGCGAAGCCTTCTTGGGTTCGTTGTGAGCGAATGAAGATGCGCTGCGCATAGCGATGGGCAAAGTAGGTGATCAAAGGTGCTGGGATGATCACCGCGAGGGTAAGCTGCCATGACAGGCTCAGCATAAAAAGCAGGCCAACGATGGCGGTGAAGACCAGCACCATGGTGGTTCTTGAAGTGCCGGCAACGAGCTCTCGGACTCGGGTGATGTCGTTGATCGCTCGAGCCATGAGGTCACCAACGGGGAAATGACCATAGAAGTTTGGGCCTTGGCGCTGTAAATGCTGGTACAAACGGTTACGAAGATCAAAGGCAACGTATACGCCGATCCGTCTAATTAAAATACGACTGATAATGGTCACAATGATTTGTGCTGCGACGCAAAGGGCAATCGACAAGGCTATCGGGGCAATGAGGTTCGTCAGCACCTCATTATTGTGATTGTTTTGCGATGCATCGGCTAGCGCATCGATGCCTTGTTTCAGAAAATAAGGAATGGCCGCTTCAAAGAGCCTCGCGGCGAGCAGTCCAAGCATGCCGCCCCAAAAGGTCCAAGCGTGTTGTCGCAAGTACGGCGCGAGGCGGCGCAGGGTCATCATGATCGTCATAATGCGGCTTTTGAGTCCTGCGGATTGTGGGCGGGGTTAATAATGATACTAGCCAATTGCGCTGGGGAGTGAAAGGGCCGCTGGTCTGCCTGGAACTTGGGCGGGTACGGATGATGGCTTGAGTAGGACATGAAGGCGGTAGGGCAAGGGGCGGGCGGTTCAGTACAGCGGTTGCTAAAGGGGATATGTTGGGCGCGGTCAAGGTTTGTCCATTATGGTGGATGATCGATGGCGCGCTCTTATTGTTGATCGGGCCTTAACCAAACGGCTCGGGTTGGCTGGCCCGAGTCGGTGCTTTTTGATGGCACTGCGGCGGCCCTTGCTGGAATGATTGGCAGGCGGCCCTGCGACCGTCCTCCGGCAGGGTCGTTTTCATTATCATTATGCAGATGCAAACGATGGTGCTCTTAGGAGCGTGCTCAAAAGCGGGTAAGGTGGTACAACTTTGGCTCGGGTTGGGCTATAAAGATTGAGCTATAAAGGTTGAGCTATAAAGGTTGAGCTACAAAATAGGGGCGCATCCTGAAAGCGGTAGCTTGAATCAGTTCGCGTTCGATAGCATTGCAGCGGACGTTTACACACGGTAGGGAGTCAAGATGCGCTTATCACCGACGACAGCAGACATTGAATTTGAACAAACGGTCTCGGCCTTTATTGCGGAGTACCTGGATCCCGCGATCCAGCAGCGGGTGGCGAACTCAATGTCGATTGATAAAGCGATGCAAGATGACTGGACCCGTAAGCTCGCTGCGGCAGGCTGGGCGGCCCCAAATTGGCCAGTTGAGTATGGCGGGACGGGTTGGTCGATGCGACGTCGTCATCAATTTGAGGTCTTAATGCGCCGTCATAACGCGCCTGAAACCCAAGGTTTCGGCTTTAATATGGTTGGACCAGCCATCATCCAATATGGCTCAGCAGAACAAAAGGCCTATTACCTGCCTTTGATCCTGAATGCACAAATCAGTTGGTGTCAGGGCTATTCTGAACCGGGTGCCGGCTCGGACCTTGCGAGCTTAATGACGCGTGCCGAGGTTGTGGGAGACGATTATCGCGTCAATGGTTCAAAGATCTGGACGTCGGGGGCGGAACGGGCGGATCACATTTTTGCTTTGGTTAGAACAGATGTGACGGCCAAGAAGCAGTTGGGCATTTCTTTTTTATTGATCCCGATGACATCAGCCGGGATCCGGGTTGAACCCCTTTATGCCTTCAATGGTAAACGGCTTTGGAATCAGGTGTTCTTTGATGATGTTATGGTGCCCCGATCCAATCGATTGGGGGCTGAAAACCAGGGCTGGACGGTTGCTAAAACCCTGTTAGGTGACGAGCGATTAATGGTATCGCGAGTCGCTGAGAATAAGCGGATCCTGGCTCGTGTTCGAAGGCTTCTTCAAGACACTGGTTTGGAAGACGCCGTGTTGGCGTCCAAGGCGGCACAAATCGAAATTCGATTGACGGCGCTTGAAGGCACTGCGCTGCGCTTGTTGTCGAGGTTTGATGGCGGTGGCAAGGTGGGTGCTGAGCCCTCGATGCTGAAGCTCCAGGGCAGTCAACTCGTCCAAGTGCAAGATCAGCTCTTGTTCGAAATCGCCGGACTTTATGGCCTGCCGCTGGATGCCGAGTCAAGGCAGACGCCGAGTGCACCGATCCGTCATGATGCGGTCGATATGATTGGCAGCGCCTTGTTTCATCATCGCGGCTATACCATCGCGGGTGGGGCAAGTGAGGTGCAACGCAATATCATCGCGCAGCAAGTTCTAGGTTTGTGAGGCTGCCTTTATCCATAAAGCGGCAGGATTCGTGCGTCTGTCGACAGGGTTAACCTGATTCAGACGTCAGGCTGCGGGAAGGATCGAGTGTTAGTTCAATCGTTCGAGATCTTCTTGGACAAACTCTCCCTCAATAATGTTCGGCGAGTCCGGACCTGACCCGGGCATATCTCGGTCAGGCCTGCCGGGCCCCGCGCCATCCTTAGGGCCTGCGCTAACCGCCAGGTACAACCCAATGGCGTCGGAAAGAACGCCCGGTAAGCACAATAATATGCCACCGAGTATGGCCTGTAGCGGTCGAATGATGGACCAGAGTGTACTGGGAGGCGTCTTTTGAAAGCCTTGCATGAGGTCCCGGATCGATCGGCCAGAGCGCCGGATTAAAAGAATGCCGAGCGCACAACTCAAGAGGATTTGTAGCAAGGTCGCTGGCAATCCAATTCGGTCGGTTAAGACCATGAGGCCAAGGAGTTCGAGCAGCGGCAGGCCAATAAAGAGTAAACGCAAGGGATAGCTCCCGATCCAGGAAAGGGTAGCCTATCATGAACACGGTAGGGCTTCATGTCATGAACACGGTAGGGCTTCATGTCATGAACACGGTAGGGCTTCATGTCATGAACACGGTAGGGCTTCATGTCATGAACACGGTAGGGTTTCATGATATGGATTCAGTGCTGTTGTGCACGGCTCTGAGACAGATGGTGCTGCGAACGGGCTGGCCCGGGGAATCAAAACGCGCGTAACCTAAGTGGTTTCGCAGAACGCAAAGGGCTTGAAGAGGCCAGCAGGAGATCAAAATTATGACCGTAGCTGTTAAGTCGACGTTGCAAATTCCCGGTCCTCAGGGCGTGTTGGAAGCTAAAATGAACCGCATAACAGGGGTTGGTCGGGGGATTATCGTGATGTGTCATCCACATCCTGCTTATGGCGGCAACCTGAACGATCGAATTCTTGAGACGCTATCGAGTCAAGCCGTTCAATATGGGTTCTCGACCCTTGTGTTTAATGCGGCGGGCGTTGGCGCGTCAGCTGGCCACAGTGAAACCGCCGCCAAGGCTGCGAAGGATCTTGCCGCGGTGATTGCCTTCGTCGAGGCTTCAGAGAACGTAACGCCCAAATTGTTAGGGTATTCTTTCGGCGCAATTACGGTTTTGGAACATGCTTGCTCACGGCAAAACCTTGAGGTCTTGTTGATCGCGCCAGTCCTGGCTTTGGGCTCGCAAAGGCTATCTGAGCAAGCTGCTTTAAGCGGACACGTTATTGTTGGGTCAGAAGATGCCTTTGCACAGCCTGAGTCGTTAAGCGCCCGTTTTGGCCCATCATCAGTTCAATTTATTGAGGGCGCAGATCATTTTTTTAATGGGTATGATGAGGCTCTGGCTCGAGCAGCAGAGGCGTTTTTCAATGGAACTTAAGGTTATTCAAATGACGCGTCAGGCGGGCGTGGGTCGGATCACGTTAAACCGGCCCCATCGCCATAACGCTTGGACCGGTAGAATGCATACCGAGTATCGCTGGGCGCTGGCTGAACTTGAGGCAGACCCTTTAATCCGAGCCATCATTATTACTGGTGCGCAGCGCAGTTTTTGCGTCGGTGGTGATGCCCAAGCGCTAAAGGGGCATTCGGAGAAGGGTGGCTATGACCCTGGCACACCGGATCCTTTGGCTCGTCCGGGCTACGGTGTGATGCCAGAGTTTGACGCGCCGTTTGCCTATCATTTTGGCTTGACCAAGCCCGTGATCGCGGCACTCAATGGCGCGGCAGCTGGCGTTGGCTTGGCGCTTGCGATGTTCGCAGATCTAAGATTTTCAGTGCCCGGGGCTGTGTTTACAACCGCCCATGGCAAGCTGAATTTTCCGGCTGAGTATGGCCTGTCGTGGCTGCTACCTCGGATGATCGGTCTGACTCGAGCGAATGAATTATTGTTGAGCTCACGCCGGTTCAGCAGTGAAGAAGCGTTGTCACTGGGACTCATCAACGGTCTTTACGAGGCGGATGTTCTAATCGATTCGGTGCAGGCTTACGCCGAACAGCTGATAGCGCAAAATGCTCCGGACGCTCTGCGCGTCACCAAGCACCAGATCTATCGAGATTTACATCGGGATGTGGCGACGTCGGTTCACTACAGCGAGCAGCAATTGGCGCGGATGAGTCGTACGCCTGACTTTAGGGAGGGCGTTGCGGCCTTTATGGAAAAGCGACCACCACAGTGGCAAGGAATGGATCATGAATAACCTAACAACGGCCTCAGCAACCCTCGATCAAGAACCGTTTTATCTTCCAGTCGGTGATGAGGTGGCCCTTTTCAAAGCGGCCTACGCCCAACGCCTACCAGTGCTGTTGAAGGGGCCAACGGGCTGTGGCAAAACGCGCTTTGTGGAATATATGGCTTATCAACTGTTTCGCGGGGCGGAGGCCTCGGCTGAGCTGCGCGGCATCGAATACCCGTTACAAACCATTGCCTGCCACGAAGATTTGTCGGCGACAGACCTTGTTGGGCGGTTTTTATTGCAAGGCGATGAAACAGTCTGGCAGGACGGCCCCTTAACACGGTCCGTTCAAGAGGGATCGATCTGTTATTTGGATGAGATTGTAGAGGCGAGAAAAGATTCAACTGTTTTGATTCATTCGCTCACTGATCATCGTCGTATTTTACCGATTGAAAAGCGCGGTTTGATTTTGGATGCCCATCCTAATTTTCTTTTGGTGATTTCCTATAACCCCGGTTATCAAAACGTGCTCAAAGATTTGAAGACCAGTACCCGTCAGCGCTTTATAGCCATTGATTTCGATTATCCGAGTGTTGCCGCTGAAACCGATATTATCGCTCACGAGAGTGGCGTTGATCGTGAGACCGCGGGGCAGTTAGCCGCATTGGGCGCAAAAATACGCCACCTCCGAGAACACGGCTTTGACGAAGGCGTGAGTACTCGGCTGTTGATTTACGCCGGGCAAATGATGGTGGCGGGTGTCGCGCCAGCCAGAGCCTGTGACGTCGCGATCTGCCGAGCGGTCTCTGATGATGCTGATGTTCAATCGGCGATGCAGGCTGTTGTGCAGGCCATATTCGCTGAATCGATGATCGGATAAATGACCAGCGCGTCAGATGATGTGTACACGGTACTGGCTAAACAGCACGAACCCACGGCGGCTGAGTTCTTAGCCGTAAGGCAGCGCCTCACCCTTGATGCAGAAGGTCAGCAGCGCTTTGATCAGATGGTCTTGGCGCTTGCAGATTCGGGTTGGCATGGTTTTGAGGCGGCGGCTGGGTTCCTGGCATTATCCGAAACCATGATCGCGCAACAAGGTCTCACGCAATGGCTGACCCGAGGCCAAGCTGCCTTGGCACTGTCGCGGATTAATTTTGAACCAGCCGTTATCTATTGGCGGCTTGTCAGTATCGCGGCCTTGCAGCCAGACGGTGATGCGCAATTACGTTCGATTGAAACACTTGGCCTGCGGGTACAAGCGCGCTTCGAGTTTGCCTCGCACTTGCTAGCGGATGTTTTACGGGTTGGCGAAGTACGGTTCGCTGCGGCGGAGCCCTTCGAGTTTGCGGCTTGGATTACGCTCACCGAACAAATGGTTGATGTGGGGCGGGCCGAACTGGTGCGTTTTTTGGACCGTGCGCCGTCAGAGATTAGCGATACGATGTTGCGCGCTTTGCAAGGGCATTGCCTTCAAAGTTGCTTAGATTTCCTTGCCTCAGAAGTTGAATTAAACCAACGGTTACCGATCAGAGTCCTCAACGACTGGTGGCCGATCTGCCTTCACCTAGCGCGTAAGCAACAAGGTCTTCAAGCATTTTTTGATGCAATGCTCAGATGCCCGTTGAATCTGCTCATTTCACCCGCGCTCACCCAGTTGCTGGTCCGGATTGATGAGGCCTGGCTTGTGGGATTGTTGCTGGATGTGGCCGACCGGCTACCACTGGATCAACCGGCTGTTTGTGACGCCTGGTTGACCCATGGATTGGTCCATTGCCGAGGCAGTCTGCAACGTAGTCAAGCTTATTTTAAATTGGAATCGGCTGAGTCGACTGATCAGCTTTCGGCACTGATGGGTCTGGTCCGTCTAGAAGATCAAAGACGGATCCTCAACCTGTATGGCGAAGCACTTGCGGGCCGGCCTTTGACGCTTGTGACGCCAGCAGAAATTGAGGGGCCGCAGGTCGAAGCATTAAGTTTCACCGGCCTAGAGATCATTCTGCCCAAAACCTATGCCAAGTTTGAGACCGTTCAGGGTAATTTTGAGTTTTATAAAGTCGCGTTGCTGCACCAGCTTGGTTATCAAACCTTCCACACACTTCGCCATCTCAAGAGCACTGAACAGGCATTGTCGAATTATGAGGACCTCCCGCGCGCGCGTGCGCTGTTCAATGTCCTAGAAGGCGCAAGAATTGATTGGCAGTGGCCGCAGCAACTGCCCGGCACAAATCTGCAGATTCAGCGGCTCAAGCAGCATGCCTGCAGAGCGATTATAGGTGCTGTTGACTCGGCAGCGGCGCCGAGTATGTTTCAGTGGATTGTGTTGCAAAGCCTTGATGGCGCGGCGGCGATGAGCGCGGATGGGGAGGATCCCCTACTTCAGACTATGGTGCAGTCGATTGGGCGCCTTCAGCGCAAAGGCGCCACCCCAGAAGATGTTTTATCGGTGTTAGCGGAGATTTATCCGTTGGTTGAGCCTCTAACCTCGGCAGATGAGCTCGCGGTGGCGCAGGTAGAACATCGACGAGGATTGAGCTTTTTGGGGGGCGGATTGAATCTGCCGCTGCTGGAACTCGAGCTCGAGGAAAGCCTTGCGTTGGATGAGGACCTCGGCGGACTGGCGATGAAAGTCAGCCCAGAAGACTTGATGTTGGAAACCCTAAATGTCGGTGATGTGGATGCTGACGAGGCTATGCTCATGACCGATCTTGACGAAGCGCCAGACGCGCTTGGTGAGGCAGAGCCCAAGTTGGGGGGCAAGCCGAACGGCCCGCCCTTGGTACCGGCGCCCATGGCCGCTGTTCGACCGAAGAGTTTTTACTACGATGAGTGGGATTACCATATTCAGGATTATCGCAGGCGGTGGTGCCGATTAATGGAAGTTCATGACTCCGACGAAGATGGCGCTTATTACCAAGACTCGGTGCAACATCATGCGGCCCTGCAGAAGCAGGTCCGCCGCCAACTCAGTCGTCTAAAACCTGAATTGCTGGTGAAGGTGCGCGGTGTTCGCGATGGCGAAGAGATGGACTTAGAAAAAGCCATTGAGGCGGTGATAGATCGCCGGGCAGGTCAAACGCCGTCGGAACACATTTATGTTGAGCGGCATCGGCAGGGTCGGGATGTTGCGGCCTTATTTTTGATTGATCTAAGTGCCTCAACCGATGATCGATTACCCGACCCGAATGCGCCCACGCCGACTGAGGAGGTCTATCATGACTTTGATTGGTCGGATGAGCCGTTGCCCCCACCACCCGAAGGCGAAAAGATCATCGATCTTGAAAAGCATGCCGTCATTCAAATGACGCAGGCTCTGGAGGCGTTGGGTGATCATTACGCGGTTTCTGGATTCAGTGGCTACGGTCGTGATCAGGTTGAATATACAGTTTGCAAACGCTTTACCGATTCGCTCGACGCGACTGTTAAAGCCAAGATTGGTGGGTTGAAAGCTTGCCGGAGTACTCGGATGGGCCCGGCGATTCGGCATGCGGCCATGCAGTTGTGTCAAACCGAAGCTCGAATTAAAGCCTTAATTATTATCAGTGATGGCTATCCTCAGGATCATGATTACGGTCAAGATCGCAACGATCGTCAATATGGCATCCATGATACGATGAAGGCGCTCACAGAAGCCAAGCAACAGGGCGTACAATCTTTTTGTTTAACCGTGGATCCGTCTGGACATGACTATCTGCGGCTAATGTGTCCTGATCGCCAGTATATGGTCATCCAAGATGTTAGTCAGTTGCCGAACGAGCTGTCTAAAGTCTATCGAAGCCTGACAGGATAAAGCACTATGTTGACGCCGTTTCATTTGGCCATTGGGGTGAGCGATCTAAGTGCTGCGGAAGTCTTCTATCGTGATGTTTTAGGGTGCACGCTTGGCCGCCGAAGTGATCAGTGGATTGACTTTAATTTGTTTGGCCATCAATTGGTGTGTCATGAAGTGCTGGCATCGGCAGGCGCGGCCGCGACAAATCCGGTGGACGGCGAGAATGTGCCAGTACCACACTTCGGCGTGGTCTTGGCGCTTGATGCGTTTGAATCTTTAAAGCAGCGTCTCGTGGCGCAGGGGGTAACATTTGTGATTGAACCCCAGACCCGTTTTCAGGGTGAAGCCGGTGAGCAGCGCACTATGTTTTTATTAGACCCCTCAAAAAATGCTATAGAATTCAAAGCCTTTAGGAACATAGATGAATCTCTTTTTAAGGCTTGATGCATGCGCATAGGGATGGTGAAAAAAGGCTTTAGCGAACGTTTAACCGGTATGGTCGGGGGCCATTGGTGCGCCTTTAGCTCGATTGGTTCAGGATGCCCCAGCGTTGAATAGTTCAAATTCCTACCTTTGGTACATGCTCTGCTTAATTTGCTTTGTTGCACCGCTCGGGATCCAAACGGTCTTGTTGCCTTGGCTGATTGTGGTGGAGATGCAGGAGTCGGGTGCGCGGCTCGGGCTTGCGCAATTTGCACTGCAGTTACCGGCGATCCTCCTTATTTTAGCAGGCGGATTGCTAGCAGACCGGTTTGACCGGGCAAAAATTCTTTGGGTGTGTCATGGACTCGCGGCTTTGCCTGCGCTCCTGCTGGCCTACGTTATATACAGCCAAGCGCTGAGCTTTCAAATGGTGGTTGTCTACGCGCTCGCAATGGGCAGCGTCACCGCTTTCGCGCAGCCAGCGCGAGACGGGATGCTGAACCAGATAGCCAGTGATGACTTGCAGAAGGGCGTGACAATTGCCATGGGCCTAACCTTTGGCGGGCAAGTAATTGGTTTTTTGATGGGAGGAGCCGCTGAGTCGGTTGGGGCCGTTTCGTTACTTATCATTCAGGCCATTGTGATGGCCTTCGGCATGTTTTTCGCGTTCAAGTTGATGCCGATGTCTCGGCTTGCGGGCGAGACGGCAGCGTTATCCGCATCATCGGGTGCGGGTAGTGCGATCCTTGAAGGGTTGCGCCTGGTGTTCACGTCGAATTTGATGCGGCCAGTGATATTCCTGGTGTTTTGTATGAGCCTTTTTTATGGCGGTGCCTATATGGTGTTGGTGCCGGTTGTGGCGCGAGAAGTCTACGGCGCCGGCGCGGCTGAAATCGCGCAGTGCTTTGTTGCGTTTGTTGGCGGCACAATTTTGGTGACCGGCCTACTGGTGAAGGTTGGCGGCCTGAGCAACCCGTTAATGGCCCTGCAGCTTGCCTTGCTGGGGGGTGGGCTGTGCTTGATCCTTGCGTCAATGGTCAACCAATTCGAATATTTCCTGGGCGCTTTGGCTTTATGGGGAATGTGTGGTGCGGTGGCGATGAGTATGAGTCGAACGCTCATTCAGCAGGCAGCGCCGGAAGCGTATCGATCCCGTGTGCTGGCGATTTTTTCTTTGGCGAATATGGGCGGCATGCCCTTAGGCGCAGTGCTGCTTGGCGCCTTGTCGGTAAGTATGGGCGGGGAATTCGCGTTATGGGTTGCTGCCGCGAGTATGGCGGGTGTATTGCTAATGTTTCGAGTGATCCGAGCGTTGGGTTACTGGGCGCCAAATGAGGGCTAAGATATTGCGCGGTGAGGGTTGGAAGCCTGACCGTCACGGGGGCATCAATAGCAGAAACCGAGTACCGCCATCATTGCATAAAACGCCCAAGGGATGCGGTGGTGGGGTCAAACCGCAAGGTGCAGAGGACGACAATGAGCCCAAAATGAAATAGGTAGAACCCAGTACTACCCAGTACCTACAATTAAGCACGAAGCACGAAGCACGAAGCACGAAGCACGAAGCACGAAGCACGAAGCACGAAGCACTAAGCACGAAGCAC
>Ga0233426_10001018_pt1 | contig 27245 bp, 26 predicted proteins | sample SI_118_April2016_6_FD_179875 | JGI IMG/M metagenome (GOLD analysis project Ga0233426, IMG submission 179875) | Seawater microbial communities from Saanich Inlet, British Columbia, Canada - SI_118_April2016_10_MG | ecosystem: Environmental > Aquatic > Marine > Inlet | place: Canada: British... | reverse complement strand
AAATTTTAGGAGGCTATAATTTTGCTGATAGAAATACAAATTATTATACAAGAAACAGTCATGGTACACATGTTTTATCAACAATTGCGGGTTATTTAGAAAATGAATTTGTAGGCACAGCGCCAGATGCAAAGTTTTATCTATTTATTTCTGAAATTGCGGAATCAGAAACAGTGTTAGAAGAAACACTTTGGGTAGAAGCAGCGGAAAGAGCAGATAGTTTAGGTGTTGATGTTATTAATACCTCTTTAGGATATACCACTTATGATAATCCTAATCACAGTCATTCTTATGCAGATATGGATGGAAATACTACCTTTATTTCAAGAGGAGCAGAAATAGGTGCTTCTAGAGGAATGATTTTAGTAAATGCAGCTGGAAATAGTGGTACTGATTCTTGGAAATATATTGGGGCGCCAGCAGATGTAGCCTCAGTATTTAGTATTGGAGCCGTCAATGCTGAGGAAAATATTGCAAGTTTTAGTTCTTTTGGACCAACTGCAGATAATAGAATAAAACCAGATGTTTTAGCGCAAGGTCAAAATACTAGTATCATTAATTTTTTATCAGGAAACGTATCATCTTCAAACGGAACTTCTTTTTCATCACCAGTCATGGCGGGCGTTATAGCTTGTTTTTGGCAGGCTTTTCCAAACAAAACAAATATTGAAATTATGAATTTAATTCGGAGTTCTTCAGATAAATTTAATAATCCTACAGATCAATACGGGTATGGAATTCCCGACTTTGAAGCTGCATATAACACGGTGCTATCTATTAATGATTTGGATGTTTTTTCTGATATTAAAATTTTTCCAAATCCGATAAAAAAAATCTTTGCAATCACAAAAAACAATATTTCATTGGATGAATATTCCTTTCAAATATTTAATATACTTGGTCAAAAGGTTTTAGAAGAATCAAAATTTACTTCAGATAGAATAGATATTTCTTGTCTAGAAAAAGGGATTTATCTACTTAAAATCCAAAAAGAAAAGCAACATAAAATAATAAAGTTGATAAAGGAATAATGATAAATAAAATTACAGCTCTTTTTAAAATTAAGTATCCAGTCGTGCAAGGAGGCATGATTTGGGTTTCTGGATGGAAATTAGCCTCTGCTGTTTCTAATGCGGGTGGTTTAGGTTTAATAGGCGCAGGTTCAATGTATCCAGAGGTATTAAGAGAACATATTCAGAAATGTAAAAAAGCAACAAATAAATCTTTTGGCGTAAATGTACCTATGTTATACCCTGATATTGAAAAAATTATGGATATCATTATTGAAGAAGGAGTGAAGATAGTTTTTACTTCTGCTGGAAACCCGAAAATTTGGACTTCATTTTTAAAGGAAAAAGGCATTATTGTTGTTCATGTCGTAAGTTCAGTGAAGTTTGCTTTAAAGGCAGAAGCAGCGGGAGTCGATGCTGTTGTTTGCGAAGGTTTTGAGGCTGGAGGACATAATGGGCGTGAAGAAACTACAACTTTTACGCTAATTCCTATGGTAAAAGAGCAAGTAGGTATTCCTGTATTAGCAGCAGGCGGAATTGCTTCTGGTAAAGGAATGCTTGCTGCCATGGTTTTAGGTGCGGATGGAGTTCAAATAGGAAGTAGATTTGTTGCCACAGAAGAATCCTCTGCTCATCAAAATTTTAAAAACATGATAATTGATGCAAAGGATGGAGACACACATTTAACTTTAAAAGAACTAGCTCCTGTTCGTTTATTGAAAAATAAATTTTATCAAGAAGTGCAAGAATTATATCAACAAAATCCATCAAAAGATCAGTTAAAGGAATTGTTGGGTAGAGCAAGAGCAAAAAAGGGAATGTTTGAAGGTGATTTAGAGGATGGAGAGTTAGAAATTGGTCAAATTGCAGGGTTAATTCATAATATAAAACCAGCAAAAATAGTTTTAGAAGAAATTATTGAAGAGTATAATTTATCTAAAGAATTGGTTTATAGTGATTTATGATTATTTAAAATAAATAAATTATTTATGTTTTTTTATAGGTAATAGTGTATATTTGCACTTTAATAAAACGCTGTTATTAATTAATTTAGCAGCAAAATAATTTTTTATAATGAAAGAAGGTACCGTAAAATTTTTCAATGAGTCTAAAGGATTTGGATTTATTACTGAAGAAGGAACAAACACAGAACATTTTGTACATGTTTCAGGTTTAATTGACGAAGTTCGTGAAAACGATAAAGTTGAATTTGACTTACAAGATGGAAGAAAAGGATTAAACGCAGTAAATGTAAGAGTATTATAATATATATCTATTACTAGTTAATTTTTTATCTAAAAGCCTATCATATTTGATAGGCTTTTTTTATTTTAATTTTTAAAAAATATTGTTTATTATTGATAAAAGATAAAGTAAAATAAACATTTCATTTTATCTTTCGATTATTGGCATTATATTTGCACCTCACTAGAAGTTGTTAGTAACTAAATTAACAACACAATAATTTTTTATAATGAATAAAGGTACCGTAAAATTTTTCAATGAATCTAAAGGATTTGGATTTATCACTGAAGAAGGATCAAACAAAGAACATTTTGTGCATGTGTCAGGATTAGTTGACGAGATTCGTGAAAACGATGAAGTTGAATTTGACTTACAAGATGGAAAAAAAGGATTAAACGCAGTAAACGTAAGAGTATTATAATATATATCTATTACTAGTTAATTTTTTATCTAAAAGCCTATCAAATTTGATAGGCTTTTTTATTTTCATTTTAAAAAAAAATATATTTATGATTGATGGTAGACAAAGAAAGAATATACAGATTGGTTCGTTTGTAGAAATTGTTCAAAAATCACATCAAAGAACGGGTGAATTAACAAAAGGTATAGTTGCAAAACTTTTAACAAAGTCCAATCATCATCCTCATGGAATTAAAGTATTGTTAGCATCAGGTTTGGTTGGAAGGGTGAAAAATGTAATTGAGTAACTTATTTTATTGGAATCTTAATTTCATATACCTTTCTACTTTTGTTATTCAATTTATTTTCTCTTAACCAAGGATTATGAATTTTTAATTCTTTGTAATTAATGTTAAACCCTTTTGCAAAACTAGCTATATTATTAATCGCAGTATCTACTTTTATAGTGTAGGTTTTTTTAATTGTATATAAGTCCTCCTTTTCAAAAACAAAACCATATTTTTCTGGATTTTTAATAATTTCTTTTAAAGCCAAAATTCTGAATACATAGCGTTCAGTTTCATTCGCTAATTTAGCATCATAATATGTAGAAACTTTTTGTGTTTCTAATCTTCTAGCAATTCCATATTTACCAGCATTATATGCAGCCGCTGCAAGCGTCCAAGATCCAAATCGATCTTTTGCATTTTTTAGATATTCTGCTGCTACTTTTGTAGATTTTTCAATATTATATCTTTCATCTACATTTTTATTTATTTCCAAACCATATTCTCTGCCAGTAGCTTTCATAAAATGCCAAATTCCTGCCGCGCCAGCTGAAGAAGTTTCATCACTAAAACCACTTTCTGCTAACGCCAAAAATTTAAAATCGTCTGGTAATCCATACTTTCTTAATAAAGGTTCTAGTATAGGGAAATATTTATTAGCTCGTTTTAAAAGTAATAATCCATTAGATTGCCAATAGGTATTTACCAACAATTCTCTGTCCATTCTTTCTTTTACATCTGGTTTTTCTATAGGTACTCTTTCTCCAGCTAAATTCAAATTACTAGGAAGCTTTAATGCTTTAATTTTATAAGTTTTGTGTGTGCTTGTAATTGAATCGATATCAGATTTATGAATTGCATTCATAAATAAGATAGTCATACAAACAATACTTAAGAGAGATAAAACACGTAAAGATTTATTCATGATAAATGCCTTTTTTAATCAACTATAAAAGTAACTAATAGAAATAGTTTTAACAAGTTAAACTTTGATGAATGATTATTGATATTTCTTTTGCCTTTGTTAAAATCATTACATGAGTACCACCTTCTACTTTTATGGAGTCTTTAATATGTTTTATTGGAAAAAGGTTGTCTTTAGTTCCATGAATATGAACAATGTTTTTTAAATTACTTTCTTGTTGCCAGTTTAAAACATTGTGAATTGACCATTTTAAATACTTTGTTCCTCTAACAGACAGATATTTCTGATAAATTACGGCTCTTTTTTGTAATGATTTTCCAATGAAAAATTTTGCATAATCTTCAAAATTATTTACAAATTTTGCAGGAAATGCTTTGTACAATTTGCTTATGTTTAAAACTTTAAATCTTTTAGAAAGTTCATGATGTGTTTTAACACTTGAAATAATAATTACTTTTCTAGTAGCTATAATTTTGCTTACTTCTTGAACTAAAATTCCTCCAAAAGAGACACCAACTAAAACAGGGTTAATATGCTGAATACCTTTTGTTATTCTTAGTGCATAATTAAAAATAGATTCGTCTAAATCTATAGGTTCTATCCATTCTAAATAATAGAATTCATAAATTTCTGAAGATAATTTTAAGTGTTCAAAAATTTCTGGACCAGCGGCTAAGCCAGGCATAAAGTAGATAGGAATCTTAGCCATATAAACATACTTTGTTTTGTTTTAAATACAGTTTTACTGTCAAATTAGATAATTACAGCTTCTTTTACAAAATCAAATCTCACCAAACCATCTTCATCAATTTTAGTTAGTGTAATTGTATGCAAAGTGTTGATTAATTCAGGATTCCAAGGTGCTTTTACTTTTACATAATTTTCTGTAAACCCGTTTATATAACCTTCTTTGTTTTCGTTTTCAAACAAAACTGTTAATGTATTCCCAAGCTGAGATTCATAAAAAGAACGTCTTTTTTTAGCAGACAATCCTCGTAACATTTTGCTGCGTTTTGCACGTACTTTTTTTGGAACAACTCCCTCCAAATCTACAGCTTCTGTATTGGGTCTTTCAGAGTAGGTAAAGACGTGTAAATACGAAATATCCATTTCGTTTAAATAATTATAAGTTTCTAAAAATAATTCATCAGTTTCTCCAGGAAAACCAACAATAACATCCACACCTATACAAGCATTTGGCATTACTTCTTTAATTCTAACAACCCTATTTGTATATGTTTTTCGCAGATATCTACGTTTCATTTTCTTAAGTAATACATCACTTCCAGATTGCAGAGGAATATGAAAATGAGGAACGAATGAATTTGATTTCGCAACAAAATCTATGGTTTCATTTTTTAATAAATTAGGCTCTATAGATGAAATCCGTAAACGATGAATACCGTCAATTGTATCGAGCTCTTTAACTAATTCTAAAAAAGTATGTTCGTGTTTTTTATTACCAAATTCGCCTTTTCCATAATCACCAATATTTACACCTGTTAAAACAATTTCTTTAATTCCTTTAGACGAAATTTCTTTAGCATTACTAATTACATTTTCTAAAGTATCACTTCTAGAAATTCCTCGTGCTAAGGGAATAGTACAATACGTACATTTATAATCACAACCATCTTGTACTTTTAAAAAAGCACGAGTTCTGCCACCAATAGAGTAAGAACCTACATAAAAATCAGCATCAGAAATTTCACAAGAATGGACTTCGCCAACATTATTTTTAGTTAAATCGTTAATATAACTTGTTACATTGAATTTTTCAGTGGCTCCTAAAACCAAATCTACACCATCTACAGCTGCTAATTCTTCTGGTTTTAGTTGGGCATAACATCCAATAGCTATTAAAAAAGCATTGTCATTTTTCTTTAATGTATTTTTTACAATCGATTTAAAACGTTTATCTGCATTATCCGTTACAGAACATGTATTAATTACATAAATGTCTGCTTTCTCTTCAAAATCAACACGGTCAAAACCTTCATTAACAAAATTTCTTGCAATAGTGGATGTTTCCGAAAAATTCAATTTGCAACCTAATGTGTAAAAAGCTACTTTTTTATCTGCCATCATTCATGTACATTTAACAATGACAAAAATACGATTTTATTCATGATTTTTGAAACTGAAAGATTATTAGTTAGGAAGCTCGTTTTAGATGATTTAGAGGCTTTTCACGAAATGCAAAGCAATGATAATGTTATGCAGTTTGTTGATGGTGAAACAAAAACATTTGAGGAGCATTTAGTTGAATTAACAGATCTTATTAACAAGTATAATTTATCTAATAATGATTTTTGGATTTACGCCATTGAAAGAAAATTTGATAATCATTTCATAGGAACGGTTGCTTTAGTAAAAGATGGAGAAGATGATGAGATTGGATATCGTTTTTTAGAGAAATATTGGAAAAAGGGTTATGGTTCTGAAATTTGTGAAGGACTAATTTACCACTGCAAACAAATAGGAATTCCGAAAATAGTGGGGTATGTTGTTAACAAAAATATAGCCTCAGCTAAAATTTTAGCACGTTATAATTTTAAAGTTGTAAAACAGTTTATAAGTGACGATATTAAATTACTAGAAACTAAATATGAATTAATTTTATGATTGAAGACAAATTAACGCCATTTTATTATGCCGTGATTTTCTCAACTATTTTAAAAGATAATACCCATGACTATCTTGAAATGTCAATAAGGATGGAAGAACTAGCTAAAAATCAAAAAGGATATTTAGGAATAGAATCCGCAAAAAGTGAAACCGGGATTACAGTTTCTTATTGGTAGACATTGGATGACATTGTTACTTAGAAAAATAATTTAGAACATACAGAAGTAAGAAGTCTAGGGAGAGAAAAATGGTCTAAAAAACACCAAATATGAATTTATAAAGTAGAACGAGAATATGGAGTTGAAGGTTAGAAATATTTTCTATATTGCATTTGTATAGCTATGAATAAAATTGAAAAAACAGCTGTTTGCATTATCGGAGCAGGACCTTCTGGAACTGCGACTTCTATAATGTTAACAAAGTTGAAAATTCCACATTATATTATTGATAAATCAACTTTTCCACGAGATAAAACTTGTGGAGATGGTTTAATCTTATATGCTTATAAGGCTATGAAGCTTTTAGGAGAAGATTTATTCATCTCTTTTTTGAAAAACCCAAAATTTATACATAGTAAAAAAATTAGCCTGCATATAAATAATACATCTAATATAGAATTTAAGGAAAGTGATGATAGAGATATGATTATTTCATACGCTAAACGTATCGATTTTGATCAATTTTTGGTAAGTCATTTATCTGATACTTATGCCAATCAACATTTTGGAAGCGGAGTTAAAGAGCTTAGAGAAGAATCTGAAGGTGTTTTTGTCAAATTAAAAAATGGTAAAGAAATAGTATCAAAATTTGTAGTGGGTGCAGATGGTGTTAAATCTATTGTTTCTAGTAAATTGGCTATCAATAAAATAGATAAAAAATTTTCATCTACTTTTATCAGTGCGTATTTTAAAAATGTAAAAGACCTTCCTGAGGGAAACGCTGCAGAAGTTCGTATAATTTATAAAAAAATGCTTTTATTTTTTTATATCTTCCCTTTATCAGACGGACAAGTAAATATTAGTTTGGGTGGACGTGCAGATCATATTAAAAAATATGGAGTTAATTTAGTTGACGAAATTCAGAGCATTATAAAAACACATAAAAAGGTTAAAAATAAATTTAGCAATGCGACTAAAGTAGGTAGTTGGAGGGGATGGTCTATTCCGTTTCATTTTGGAAATTACAAAACTTCTGGAGATCGATTTTTGTTAGTTGGAGATGCCGCTGGTTTGGCAAATGCTTTTTACAAAGAAGGTATTGGTACAGGAATGATGTCTGGTATTATTGCTGCAAAAAATATAGAAAGATGTCTAAATAATGATGGTTTTTCTGAATCTTCATTAAAAAAATATGATGAAGATCTTAAAAAAGAGTTCGGTAGACTTTTAAAGTTTAGTCATTATGCTTTGAGAGCAGCAAAATTTAAAGGTTTCTTTTTAGCAATGGCTAGTTTGTTAAAGAAAAAGATAGAACGTAAAGCTCATAAAATTATAGAAAAAAGAAGTTATTAATAAATTTTCCAATTTATTCTGGCTAGAATAGGGAAGTGATCTGAGTTTTTTTCTGAAAAAGAACTAAACTGATTCACAATGGCATTTTTATCAGTTAATATAAAATCGATTCTCATAGGAAACCAATAATTAAATGATTTTCCAAAACCGATTCCTGCTTCAATAAAACTATCTTTTTTATCTTTTAAAATTTGATTGTAAACCCAAGAATAACTTGTATTATTAAAATCTCCAGCTACAACTTTTTTACCCGGCCATTGTTTTTCATGAGCAGTAAATACTTCGGTTTGTTCTGCTTGTTTTTTAAAACGGTTTTTTAATCTTTCAATTAATTTTTCTGAATTCTCTTGGCCGAAATTCTCTTGACTAGTGTTTAATTCAAAAGATTGCAAGTGCAAATTATACACTCTAATGGTGTCCTTCTTTCTTACGATATCTGCAAAAATGATATTATTAGAAGTGTTTTTTAAATCTAAAGAACCTTTTTGGATAATAGGGAATTTAGAATAAATGGCTAAACCAATTTTATTTTTTTCGTCCTTTGTTTTTATGTACTTATAAGGATATAAAAAAAGTTGTTTTTCTAGCGTATAATATTCTTGAAATAATAAAATATCTGGCGATTTTTCAGATACAAATGCATTTATTTTTTCAGGGATGTTTTGATCATCAATCCATTTCCAATGGTTGAACATTCTTACGTTATAGCTCATTACTTTTAAATCATCATTTAACGAAGATTTGTTTTCGGTAAACTTATACGGAGTGTTAGAAAAGAACCAACCAACAACCAAAATAAAGGCCGACATAATAAAGTGTTTTTTTAGTTTAAGTATCCAATAGATTATAAAAAATAAATTTAAAATAATTAAAGTGGGAACAAATAAACTTAAAATTGCTAATACAGGAATATTCTTTGGAGATATAAAAGGTAGTAAATAAGAGATCAAAAGTACTGTCGCTAAAATCGAATTTAGCAAGTATATTATTTTATTCAGAATTGATAATTTTTTCACTTTTAAAAATTATTTTTTTCCTTGCCTAAACAAAAAATCTTTTTCTGTTTTTGTTAATGTGTCATAACCAGATTTACTTATTTTATCTAATATAGAATCTATTTGTTTTTGTGTAATATCGGTATTTTTTAATGAATTGCTTTTCTTTTTTGCAGATTTATGGACTGTTTTTAAAGGAGTTTTCTTCCTTATAAAAAGTGATAAAAATTGTTTAAAGAAATCAGTTTTTTTGTTATTTGCTTTTTTAACATATAAGAAACCAAATAAACTTCCTCCTAAATGGGCAAAATGTCCACCAGAATTACTTCCAATTAAACCAATAATGTCTAAACCAATCCAAAAGGCAGCTAAATGCCATAATTTTATAAAACCTATAAAACGTAGCTTTAATTGATAATTTGGTATGTAGGTTGCAACCCCTATAAATATGGCAGAAATTCCTGCAGAAGCACCGACTAGTAAAGATGATTTTCCTTCAAATAGAGGGAAATAATTTTGACTAAAAACAAACAAAAGTCCGCCAAAAAAAGTACCGATAATATAAAAATTAAGTAATAATTTTTGAGTGAAATATTCTATAAATAAATTACCAATAAAGTGCAGAACAATTAAGTTCATTAAGATGTGTATAAAATCTGCATGTAAAAAACCATAGGTTATTATAGACCATGGTTTTTTTAATAGAGAGTCGTAATCATCATCTAAAGAAAACCAATTTACAAACCAATTTGTTTGCCCTTTGTACAAACCTTGAAAAACATTAAAAAGTAAGGATAAAATAAAAATAGCAATATTTATGTAGATTAATTTTTCTACGATATTTCCATTTTTAAAACGGTTTTTTAAGTTGTTTATATAATTCATTGACGTACTTTAAATTGATTGTTTTTCCAATACCAAGCAATAATAAATCCTATTAAGGCTCCTCCAATGTGCGCAAAATGTGCAATATTTCCAACAGAATATTTTGTCATTCCAAAGAATAAATCTCCTAAAATCATTACCGGAATAAAATACTTGGCTGCAATGGGAACAGGGAAAAACAGTAAGGCTAGTTTAGCGTCTTTAAAATACAGCCCAAAAGCCACTAAAACTCCATAAACTGCTCCAGAAGCACCTACCGCAGGTGTACTATATAAGGAAGTTATTTTATTAAATTGTTCTTGAGAAATTGCATTTATGACTCTTACGTCATTTGTACTTCCTGATTTTAAGATAGATAAAACTTCAGAATCATTTAAACCTGCATTTATAAAAAGCTCATAAACGCCATTAAATTGGTAATAATTCACCAAAGAATAGATGATTCCTGCTCCTAAACCCGCAGAAAAATAAAAAAATATAAACTTATTTTTTCCCCATATTTGTTCTAAAGGAGTTCCAAAGGCGTATAGACCGTACATATTGAACAAAATATGTGGAAAACTTCCATGCATAAACATGTGAGTTATATATTGCCAAAATCCAAAATACTCGTTTTTTGGAAAATGTAATGCCAATATATTTGTTAAGTCTAATTGCAGTAATTGTGGTACTACAAATAAAATTACATTGATTATAATTAGGTGTTTAATGGCGTCTGTAAGTCTATTCATATTAGCTGTTAAATAGATTATCTATTTCGTTTAAAGTCAGTGTTTTAAATGTTGATTTTCCAAACGGAGAAATTGTAGGTTCTTTGCAAGAAAATAAATTATTCACTAAACTTTCTTGTTCTTTTTCAGAAAGTTGTGTTCCTGTTTTTATAGACAATGTTTTTGCAAACGATTTTGCCATTACATCAAAATGACTAAAACTTGCATCTGGGACTTCTAAATCTATATCACTTAATAACTCTTCTAAAATAATAGTAATCTTACTTTCTGTTACAGAAACAGGAATTCCTTTTATGGTAACATCACTCTTTGTGAATTCATCAAAAGAAAAACCAGCATTTTCTAATTCAGTTTTCATGGTGTAAATCATTTCTATTTCTTGCGATGAAAATGATATTTTTACAGGAAATAATAATTGCTGGCTATTGGCTTCTTTTACAGTAATGCTCTCTAAAAAATCTTCATATAAAATGCGCTGATGGGCTAATGATTGATTGATTAAGACAACTCCAGATTTTATAGAACTCAGCAAATATTTACGCTGAATTTGAAACGTTTTTTGTGTTTTTATTTCTTGTTGATTATCAAATAATTCCGATTGTCTTTCTTCATCTGTAACTGCTACAGAAGTATATAAAGATTCCCAACTTTCAGTTTGTTGTTCTCTTTTGAAAGGAAATCGTATTTCTTTTTGTTCTAATTCTTTAAAAGGATTAAAATCTGGGTCAACTGAAATTATTGGTGTTTTTGTAGATACTGTATTTGTGTTTAAATGGTAAGGTGTGTCTAAGTTAGCATCTCTATTAAAATCTAAAAGAGGTGCTACATTGTATTGTCCTAAACTGTGTTTTACCGTTGCTCTTAACATCGCATACAATGCTTTTTCATTATCAAATTTTATCTCCGTTTTTGTCGGATGAATGTTAATGTCAATTGTATTTGCAGGCACTGTTAAGTATAAAAAATAGGAGGGATGCGAGCCATGCTCGAGTAAACCATCAAAAGCATTTACCACAGCATGATTTAAGTAAGAACTTTTTATAAATCGGTCATTTACAAAAAAGAATTGCTCTCCTCTTTTTCTTTTCGAGAATTCTGGCTTTGCCACAAAACCATTAATAGAGACAATATCAGTTTGTTCGTTTATTGGAACTAATTTTTCATTCATTTTAGTACCAAAAACACTTACAATTCGTTTTCTTAAATTACTACTTTTTAAATGGTAAACTTCATTATTGTTATGGTGCATTAAAAAAGCAATACTTGGATGCGCTAAAGCTACTCTTTGAAATTCATCTATAATATGACGTGTTTCTACAGTATCTGATTTTAAAAAGTTTCTTCTTGCCGGAATATTGTAAAACAAGTTTTTTACGGCAATACTTGTTCCTTTGGAGGTAGAAATAAAGTCTTGAGAAATAATTTTACTTCCTTCAATTTTTATAAAGGTTCCAAGTTCTTCATTTTCTTGTTTTGTTTTTAATTCAACATGGGCAATTGCAGCAATAGAGGCTAAAGCCTCTCCTCTAAAACCTTTTGTACAAAGGTTAAATAAATCTTCTGCTTTTTGAATTTTTGAAGTAGCGTGTCTTTCAAAAGACATTCTGGCATCAGTAGTACTCATGCCTTTGCCATCATCTATAACCTGAATTAAAGTTTTACCGGCATCCTTCAATAATAATTTTATACTGGTTGCACCCGCATCAATAGCGTTTTCTAGCAATTCTTTAACTACAGAAGCTGGTCTTTGAACTACTTCTCCTGCAGCAATTTGATTCGCTACATGATCTGGTAAAAGTTGGATAATATCTGACATTATATTTAAAAGAATATAGACAAATCAAAATCTATGATATACAAAAAAATTAAAACTAAGACTAAAACAATATAAATTATTGTTTTGTTAGCTCCTTTATTTGGACTATTAAGTTCATTGATGGCATCTGAAAATTTCGATTTTATCCCCTTGTTTTTACCTGCAGTTTTCCTGAATTTATCTAATTTATGTTCAATTTTGTAAGGACTGCCATCACCCTTATAATAACGTGGTTTGTAATCAAATTTTTTATTTGTTCTTTTTAAAAATCCCATAATTTTAGAAAATAATTGGTAAATATTAATTTTAAAAAAAAATCAAGTATTATACCAATTTTGAATAAATCAAATTTAAATAATTAAAAAGTAATGAATCAAGAAATGATGTTAAAAGTATTCTTAAAAGAATAAGATTGTTTTTTTATTAAAAACCAATATTTTCTGACGTTCTATTTAGGTTTTTAATTGCGGCCATTTTAATAGCTGCTACAGCACATTCTGTACCTTTATTGCCTAACTTACCTCCAGATCTATCCATAGATTGTTGTTTTGTATTATCGGTTAAAACACAGAAAATTACAGGAATATCAAATTTGATATTTAAATCTACAATTCCTTGTGTTACTCCTTCACAAACAAAATCGAAATGTTTTGTTTCTCCTTGAATTACATTTCCAATGGCGATAATAGCGTCAACTTTTTGAGATTGAATCATTTTTTTACAACCATAAATCAACTCAAAACTCCCAGGAACATCCCAAGAAACAATATTTTTCTGGATTGCTCCACAATCTAAAAACGTTTCAATTGCACCTTTTTTTAGATTTTGTGTTATTTCAGGATTCCACTCTGAAACAACAATCCCAAATCGAAAATTTTTCGCATTTGGGATTGTTGCTTTGTCGTAAATGGATAAATTGGTTGTAGCCATTTTTTTTATTTTTCATTTTCAATAAGGCATTGCCCATTGAAATTAATTACGATATACTATTTTGCGTATTTAGCAGCATTGATAAATTTCTCAATATCTTTTGCTTGATCAGATTTTGAATAGTTCTCTTTTATCTGTGCAAATAATTGTTCTGCTTTGCTATATTTTTCTAAAGACATGGCAGTTTGTCCTGCTTTGAATAAAAACATTGGAGTTGTAAACTCGTTTGATTTTTTATTTGCCGCTTTTTCATAATATTCCAAAGCATCGTTTTGTTGATCTATGTCTGAGAAAGCATCACCGATTGCTCCTAAAGCAACAGGTCCTAGCATTTCATCATCAGAATTAAACTTGCTTAAAAATTCAATAGCCTTATCATATTGTTTCATTTGTAGATATGAAACACCTGCATAATAGTTTGCTAAATTTCCGGCATCTGTTCCGCTATAAGAATCAGCAATGTCTAAAAAACCGTATTTTCCATCTGCACCTTCTAAACCTAAATTGAGCAAAGAATCTTTTCCGGCACCTGCATTTGCAGCTTCATCAAAATATTTTCTTGGAAAAGCTAACTCGTTAGAAGCTTCTAATTCATTAGGTTCAACGATATAGCTATTATATCCAAGAAAAGCTAAGAAAACAACAACGATACCTATTAATGTGTAAAATAAAGGTTTGCTATTTTTTTCTATCCATTTTTCAGATTTAGAAGCTGTTTCGTCTAATGTATTTAATACTCCTGCTGTTTCAAATTCAGATTCGTCAATTTGATTCGCTTCTTTTTTACCTTCTGGTTTATATTTCTTCTTGTATGTTGCCATATTTTCCTTAAAATTAGTGGCGCAAAAATAGTTTTTTTAATTGGATTGTAAAAGCGGATAATTCGCTAAATTTTCGATAATTTGCAATTCATTTTTAAACGAAGTCTTTATTCATGTATTTACAGAAAATTTCTTTAGTCAATTTTAAGAATTTAGAATCACAATCTTTTGATTTTCAGCAGAAAATAAATTGCTTTGTGGGTGATAATGGAGTAGGGAAAACGAACGTTTTGGACGCTATTTATTATTTGTCTTTTGCAAAAAGTTACTTTAATTCTGTTGCTGTGCAGAATATAAAGCATGGTGAAGCTTTTTTTATGGTAGAAGGTGATTATGTTTTAAATGATAGAAATGAGAAAATTGTTTGCAGTTTAAAACGTGGGCAAAAAAAAGTTTTGAAAAGAAATGGAAAGAATTATGACAAATTTTCTGAACATATAGGTCAAATTCCTTTGGTTATTATTTCTCCAGCAGATAGAGATCTAGTAACAGATGGAAGTGATACAAGAAGAAAATTTATTGATGGTGTTATCTCGCAGCAAAACAAAAAGTATTTACAAAATTTAATTGCCTACAATAAGGTATTAACTCAAAGAAATGCATTGTTAAAATATTTTGCAGCAAATAGAACGTTTGATGCTTTAAACTTGAGTGTTTATGATGATCAATTAGCCAATTACGGTGCTGAAATTTATACAATTAGAAAAGCTTTTTTAGAAGAATTTATTCCCATTTTTAATGCAAAATATCAAATTATTTCTGGCGATAAAGAGGTTGTTAATTTAATCTATAAAAGCCAGTTAAATAATTTTTCTATATCAGATTTATTAAAGCAATCATTAGAGAAAGATAAAATTTTACAGTACACAACATCCGGAATTCATAAAGACGATTTAAGTTTTGAAATTGGCGAATATCCTATTAAAAAATTTGGTTCTCAAGGTCAGCAAAAATCATATTTGATAGCTTTAAAATTGGCTCAGTTTGAGTTTATAAAGCAACAATCGAATGTAGTTCCTATTTTATTATTAGATGATATTTTCGATAAATTAGACGAAAAGCGAGTTTCTCAAATTATAGATTTGGTAAATAATGATGAATTCGGTCAGATATTTATTACGGATACACATTCAGAAAGAACAGAAAATATTGTAAAACAGAGTAACAAACCTTATCAAATTTTTAAATTATAATGGCAAAAAGGGAAAATGATTCTTTTTCAATAGAAGATTTAATGCAGAGCTTTATCAAGGAAAATAATCTGGGTAAAGGAATGCAAAAAATAAAAGTTGAAGAAACTTGGCATAAAATGATGGGACCTGGTGTTACGACGCACACAACCTCTGTGAAATTGCAAAATAAAACACTTATTATTCAGTTAAATTCTTCAGTTTTGCGTGAAGAGTTAAGTTATGGGAAAGAGAAGATTATTAAAATGATGAATGAAGAAATAGGAGAAGGAGTAATATCTAAACTAATGCTATTGTAAAGTTTTTTTGGATGGTTTGTCTAGCGTTCTCGTATAATTTTTGGTGCGGGTTTATATACCTTAATATTCGTTTTAGAACTGATCTTAGTAATTTCGACGGGATTCTGACGTAGTTGAATTCGCCTTAGTTGCCCCTAAATATTGTTAACTGCTGGTTTTTTATCCTTTATTACAATAGCACAAAAGACTATCCAAATAACAAACATCAACTCCACCATTCTTTGATAAAGTCCGATATATTCAGAATTTGAGTTAGATGCAAATAAATATACAAACAAAATGCTGATTACGCCCAATGCAATTGATTGTAAAGAAAATGTATTGTTATTGGGTGTTTTTTTTAATCCAAACCCAATTAAAATTATAAAAAAAGGAACGAATAGATAAGTTAGTAAACCTACAAAATTATGAATTAGTTGAGAAGAACTAGGATCGATTAATTCCCTGTTACAACCGCTATCACAAGGAAATATTCCAACAATTACTGTAGCTAGTCCATAAAATATTCCGATTCCATAAAACCCTATTTTGAGTAGTTTGGAAGGTTGAAAATATCTCACTCCAAGAAAACAAAATAAGGTGACAAGAATACCACTTGGTAGGTAACCAAATATTCTTAAAATTTTTCCGTATTCAGTGTCAATTGCATAAGATTCACTTATATATTGACTTAATACGTTATAATTTTCAATTAAAAATCCACCTAAAATAGAAGAAACTACAAAAAGGCTAACTCCTACTATTCCGATTAAAAAAATGGTTTTGTTGTTCATTTACTATTATTTTAAATCTCATTTTTTATGAATCGCTGCTTCTAATTTTTGTAATGTTTTAGGGTTAGAAGGTCTTATCTCATCTGGACTAATCACGCTACCTTCTTTATCTAAAAATATAAACCTGGGCAGTGCCCCAATATCATAAAATTTTACAAAATCCGAATTTGACCCAGAATAAAGTTGCACTCCATCAATTGAATTTTTGGTAATATACTTTTCCCACTTATCATATTCGCGATCAGTACTAATAGAAATAATTTGAAGTTCATCGTTGTTAGAAAAGTGTTCCTCTAGCTGTTTTAGAAAAGTATGTTCTACTTTACAGGGTTTACACCAAGTTGCCCAAACATCGATGTACACAAATTTTCCTTTAAAATCTTTTAATGTTTTAACGTTATTTTTTATGTCTTTGAAAAAGAAGTTATTTCCAATTTTATTAATTAGTGATGTTTTGTATATGTATTTAATATTCTTCTTTTTAAGAATATCAGAAAATTCATTAAATTTTAATTTTACATAAGTGCTTAAGCTATCAACTATGTTTAGAGATATTCCTTTTTCATATATTAATTGACCTTTTTTTTGAATGAGTATTTCAAGCTCCTTTTGTTCTATTCCATTGCGAACCTTTTCAGATAATTGGTTTTGATATTTTTTAGAAAAGGCTAAGAAATTATTAGATAACTTAAAGTTGCCAGAATAATCTATGGACTCGAAAAGTTCCTTTTCATCTATAGATAGCGCTATTTTACTATTTGGGGAAATTATGAACTCTCCCAATTCTCCCTGTTTACTATCTAAAAATGAATAAATTTGATAAAGTTTATTTTCTAGAATATTTAAAGTATCAACAACTCTATTTGATTCCTTAAATCGAAGTACAGACTTTATCTCCCATGATTTATCTTTATCATATATAATTAGGCTATCTAATAATTGTTGATTAGTGATATTAACTTCTATTACAGAAATAGGATTTTTTATTTCTTCCTTGCAACCAAAAATTAAAGTAGATACCAAAAATATAATTATTGATGGCTTTGTAATTTTATTTAACATTCTTTATAACGTGTTTGTAATAGAAGAGTTACGTTTTTTGCACGATTAATTTCCGAAGCAAAATCAGAATTAACAAAAATGCAACTAACTTTTATTAAGCCCTAATTTAGCAAATAAATCACAGATGTAAAGTCCATGAAGAATTTCGTTAAGCAGTCTGCACCAGCAATTAATTATACCGAATGTTGTAAGTCAGTTTATTCATCTTCATCATATGCAATATAAGCACCTGTTAATCCTTCTTGAAAATCTATATCAACAATTGGTAAGAAAAAATCATAACTTATCCATCCATATCCTTCGTTTCCAAAACTTGTTCCCCAAGAATTAACAAATTTAAAAGCATTTATTCTATCATCATAGCCTACTATTAAAACTGCGTGTCCGCATTCATCGGTAGGATTTTGACTGAAAGAGGTTGCTATGGTTTCATCAATTAGAGTCTCAAAAATAAGGTCCTGCCAATCTAACGACACGACAATTGGATTCTCTTCAGAAATTAAAGTTCTAATTAGGTTTATTAGAGTATAATTAACGTCAGTATTCGAGTCCGGAATTCCGACCTGAAAATACTCTTTAATTTTATTTTGAGCTGCTTTAATTAGTAATTCTTCTGTTGGTAAATTAGAACATTGAGTGTCTGAATAAGGAAAATCTTTCCAATTATTTGCTCCTAATTCTTTTAAAACCTCCAAAGCATTAGCAATTGTTGAGCCAGAATTACAGCTATTGTTTACTTTCGATTGATTATATACAAATGCAGGGCTAATAATATTTTCATATGAAAGGTAGTCAAAACCATACTGTTTTTTTTCTTGATAACTTTTTAAGTAATAAGTAGTTGCCCAAGCTACACAACTTCCTTGATTACCTTGACTTCTAACAGGAGGCATATCGCTAGATAAATCATAATTTTCAGGTAAATCATTTGGAATTTCAATGATATCAATTAAATCAGTAAAAGACTTATTTTGAGAATTATAATTACAGTCAACGCCGGTTTGTTGAGGGTCATTAATAGATTCCTGTGGTTTGATTGTATCTGGTACAATTATATTATTTTCATCTATCAGAGGGTTGAATCTGATATATGGATCTTGACAATTACTTAGCATTAGGCCAAATAAAATAATGGTGGTAATTAAAATCTTATTTTTCATTCATTTTTTTTTTAAGCACAAGTTCAAACTATTGGAACGTTGTTGTCTGTTTTTTGTTGTCTGGTTTGTCACATTATTTCGCAAATACAAACCGAATAGAAAATCCGCGAGGATTTTCTTAATTAAACTAGAACAAGCAATACATTATATAAACTGTTAGCAGCTTTTTTATTTATATTCAATTTCGATTGGGATAATCCACGTATCATTTTCTTCATCGATTGTTCCACCAATTTCTTCTTTTACAACTCGATCTGTCACAAGCAGTCCCCTTTGGGCCATTCTTTCAAAAGTATCGATTCCATCCTCAGGAAAGTTTTGTCTCGTCCTGTGAATATTGAATCGATTAGAAAATTGTCTATTGAAAGTTTTTTCAATTCCGTCTTTGCCAATCATGAAGCCAATTAATCCACCCCAAGTTGCTGTGGGATTATCAGAATCCCATCCAGCTAGAGTTCCGATTTGTATGGTTTTTTTTAAATCACCTTCTCCATAGAACAAGCTTACCAAACTCGATGCAAAGTTTATCCCGGCTGCAAAGCAACCATTACAATACAAGTTTTTTGATGTAATATCATAACTATCTTTTTGTTGAACCTGATATCGATAGTAGATAGAATCTCTGGTTTGTTCCCAAGTTATGCCTGACTCGTATAATTTACGTGAATAATCAAACATTTTTGCTGGATATGAATTATCGGGAAGCACCTTTCTCGCTTTATTGGCCATCCAATGTATGCGCTCACTCAAAGTCTTTTCGGTATTCAAAGAAGCCAATGAATACATAGTTACATAAAACTTTGATATATCTTCAGATTCTTCCCTTGCCGTGGTCTGAATGGGTAGAAGGGCAATTCGGGTTGCAACATCTGCACGTGCAGGTGAAAATAAGCCAAATATCTCAGTAGTTAATTGGGCATCAATCATTTCATGATGTTCATTTTTCTCTGGGTTTCCAGTTTCAGGAGGCAAGACTCCTTCCAGCATTAAATCATATGCTTTTTGATTTGATACCCACAAATAGTTTTCTTCATTTTGTTTAATATGTTTTAACCATCCATCTCTTATTTGTACTGGTGTTAAAAAACTTGTTTGATTTACAAACATTAAATGTTGGTACATATACTCAATATCAGTGTCATCATCTGCACCCCAAATTTCATTTGTGTCTCTGAAGACAAAATCAATAGTTGGGGATAAGTCACTAGGAATACCTGCTCCCCATATACTTGGTTGATCGGGTTTACCCCAGTCATCTCTGGTGTAAAAGTTACCTGTTCTAATTTCTCCTATATTACCAATTTTATCCATCTCCGTAACGAGCCCTGTCCAATTTGCAATACTTTGGCCCAACCAAAAACCATATAATTGATTACAATAGTTTTTGCGCGATAGAATAATGCTTTCCTTCGTTTCTTTATTAGAGATTTCAGTAGCCTTATTTTTCTTCATTTCAGTCTTACATGAATAGAAGATTAGGACACAAAATGCTAGTTTAACAAAGTTTTTCATAATTGGTACTACCGGTATAGTATATGGAAAGTAGCAGAACAAAAATACTATTACTTTCAGTTTATAAACAAAGATAACAGAAAAGTACAAACTTTGTAGTTTGCACTTAACTTACTATTTTTTATATGTTGTGTTAGCAAAAGTGTTTATAAATTACAATGTTCAAATTTCTCTTTTTTCTTATGTAAAACGAAAGGTAAATTCAAATTCTAGTTCACTGATTTCTTTTATATTTTCAGAGTTTTCAATTTCAGTTAAATCAATTTCACACTCTGAATTATTACCATAATTAAAAACACGACTACTACAAATGGGTCGTAATTATTTATTAAAGATTTTTCATCGTATTCATAAGCATTAAATATGCGGTTTAAATTATTTTCGGATGTTATAAAAAGTTTAAATACTTAAATTACCAAACAACTCTTTTAATTTCTTCATAGAAGGCCTAGGCGCATCAGGAGTTATGATATTTCCTTTTGGATCGATTAAAATGAATCTTGGAATCCCGTTTATCCTATAGTTTTTTACAAACTCAGATTCCCATGCTTTGTCAGCTAATAATTGAATTCCCCCTAGTTCTTTTTCTTTAATCATCGTTTTCCATTTGTCATAATCTTTAGGTTCGTCTATAGAAAGACTTACAAATTCAATGTTTTTACCGTGGTAAGCTTTCTCTACTTCTTTTAAGTAGGGAATTTCAGCTATACAAGGACCGCACCAAGTAGCCCAAACATCAATATAGACATACTTTCCTTTTAAATCATCTAAAGAAGTCTTTCCGCCAGCATTGTTTTCATACGCTATAAATTTTGGAGAGTTTTTTCCTTTTCTTAAAACAGTGTTTAAGAAAAATTTATCTTCTTGATAACTTAATAGATATTTCTTTAATTCGTCAAATCCTTTTTTCTCGTTTGCAACGAAAGCAGTATCTAAACCAGATATTTCGTCAAGGTTTTTCATGAAATCACTTTCAATAGTTTCTAATTTTGCAACAAAATCTTCTTTGATCATCATAAACATAGTTTCATCTGCAAAAATAGCCTCTTGGTCTAATGCTTTTTTAGCTAAATAGTTATTAGCACTAGCACCACTTCCAGTATAAACAACAGTTTCATCAAACTGCTTCGTGTCTAGAGTTAAATGTATATCTCGACCATTTTTAAGGTAAAGAGGAGTACTTTCTGTCCCATCAAATACATAAAAACCACCAGTTACTACTTTTAATGTATCACTAAAAGCACCATCAGCATCAACAGTAATTCGCTTTTGAAAGTTTCTGTCTGTATTTGATCCTATGACTAAGGAGTCAGAACTTTGATTTGTTATTTTTCCTGAAAACGTAACGTAGTCTTTAGGCTCTTGTTTACAGGCGACTGCTGTTAAAGCAGCAATAGTCAAGTACATTATTTTTTTCATTTTCATTAATTTTTGTTTTAATTGTTGATGTTCATTTTACATTTTTGCTAACGGTCTTGAATATGAAACGTAGCACTAAAAAGTAGCTATAATTTTTCAGATAATACACAAACCAATTTTTAAACTTTTACTAATTATTTTATTTTTGGGGATTTGTCAAATTTAAAATTTTCGCGACTTTCCAAAAATGCCCAAACCTTCAAGTTAGCAGAAACTTGCACTATTTTTTATATACTATGTAGGCAATAGTTATTTCTTCAGATAGAGGGTTAAATTTGCATAGTCAATTATACCCTTATTTGATGTTAATATATCAGCTCCAATTACACCATCAACTTCTTTTAATCCCATTAAGGTAAATGCATTATTAACGTGGTCAAGATTCATAACATAGAGTAAGAATTTCGGCATTTCTAATGTCCCCATTTTAAAAGAGTTATCTAATGATTGTTGTAAACTTGTTTGACCACCAGCTCCAGCTCCTAAGCTTTCAGATTCTTGCGTTTTCATATAAAATTTTTTCTGTTGTTTAGTGTCAATTACAGTTGCTCCAGCTCCTGTATCTAAAATGAACTCTCCTTTAACTCCATTTATTAGAGCGTTTAGATGTAAATGTCCTGAAGCCATTTTTGTTAACGGAATTTTTATATATTTATTATTTTTAATTAAAAATTGTTCTAAACTACTGGATTCTAATTCGTTTGTTATTCCCGATTCCGAAACTGTTCTAGAGGTCGAACAAGAGAATAACAATCCGCTAATTAATAAAAGTAAAATGATATTTTTCATATTTTATTTATGCTATAAAGTTTTTGTAAATTTATTTATTCTTATTTGTTTTTAAAGTTATTTAGTGTTAACGAGTGTTAATTTGGCCAATTTGATTGTGCAAGGAAAGTTGCGTTTTTTGAGCAGGTAGTCTACTAAATAAAAAAATGAATAGAAAATCCGAGAGAGTTTTCGTAATTAGAGGATTACTAGGGATAAATAATATACGCTGTTCTTTTTAGTTTTCTATCAAAAACAATCAAATATTTCATTAAATAATTTTAATTGGACTTTAAAATTTTAAATACCTGATTTCCTAATTTCAAGTAGTATATATTAGGCGATAAATTTGATAAATCAATCTCTTGATTATCTGTTTTAATTGTTCCAATAATCAATCGCTTTCCTAAAGAAGAAAACAATTCATAATTCAATTCCTCAGAAAATTTCAATGACAAATTAATTTTTGAATTGGTTGGATTTGGATAGATGATCACTTGTCTATTATCAAATTCACTGACAGACAATGTTCCATTAATGTCAAACCTCGAAAAGAACTGCCAAATTTTCATTGAAGCATTAATATCATAGTTTGTTCCCGGGAAATTAAAAGCTGAGCCTGGCCAAGTATGGCCTCCTCCTATAACTTTCAGGTGTTCTGTAGTTACACCATTATCACCACCTGAATAAACAAAATGATCAACGGTGCTTCCATCTAAAGTGTATATATCAGGAAAAGTAGTAATTATTGGGTTTGTATCGCAATTATTATAATTCATCCAAAAAGAAAAAACATCAACAATAGATAATGTCCAAGTAATATCACCATCATAAGGAACAACGCTATCACTTGTGCCATGAATTTGCAGAACCGGTGTTGGGTGTTGAGCGTTGCAGTCATTAAAAGTGTCTTGGGTCATAGAACCAGTTACAGATGCCACAGCCGCAATTTTTTCACTCAATTGACAAGCCAATAAAAAACTCATAAAACCACCATTAGACATTCCTGTTGCGTAAACTCTGTCTAAATCTATTGCATATAAAGTTGATAATTTGTCGATTAAAGCTTCGGTGAAACCAACATCATCTATTGTGCTTGTGCTTGTGCTTCCTGGAAATCCTACATTCCAGAATTGATCTCCATTTGATAAAGTCCCTTCAGGGTGAACCAAAAGAAATCCTTCTGTATCCGCTATATCACGAAAATCACCATAATGCATTTGTTCGTTCGCATTACTACCAAACCCATGAAAATTTAGAACCAAAGGCACATCTGTATTGCCATCATAAATAGCTGGAATATATAAAATATAGTCTCGCTGAATACCATCGTGCATAATAGATCCATCGATGGTTTGTTGCGCGAAATTAGGAAAAGAGAACCCTATAATAAGAAGTAATATAGTTATGTATTTCATAATTGAAATGTTTTAATATCGTGAATTTTATAAAAATAACATAAATAAAAAAGAGAGTCTGTCAAAGTAAAAATATACAGATAAAAATATCAGTCTGATTTAGTTGTCAAATTTCATTGGTGTTATTTTGGGTTTTATTTAATTATTCTACAAATACAGAGAAACGATTTTGTATGATTAGTGGCGCGCTTAAGCACCTAAATTAACAAATAAAAACCAGATAGAAAATCCGCCAGAATTTTCGTAGGTAGGGGAGAACAAGCCATTAATTATAAACGGTGTTGCAAAAGTTTCTTTAATTTCCAAAATGGTCATTAAAGATTGAACAATTTCAACTATACCTTATTTCCCAAAAAAAAGTTAGACTTTATTTTCTTTATCAAATCACTACATTCGCTGAAAGTTGTTGTAGCTAATTTTTTAATTTTTTTTGAATTAGTTCTTGCCGTTGCCAAATAAACAACATTGTCTTTTCTATTAATTGAAACAAAATATGTTGTCAAATGATAACTGCCACCAGATGAAAAACCACTATTTCCATACCCTCTAAAATTATCCTGATACTAACCTTGATGATCGTTTTGTCCAAATTTCTTTTTCCTTTTATAATTGGCTCAGTCAATAATTGAATATTATTTCCAATTGTTGATTCACTTACAATTTTATAATCATATTTTATTTTCTGACCATCTTTAAAAATAATTAGTTGTTTAACTTTTTTATGGTTACAAATAATTTTTTGTTATCCATAGACTTTCTAAATACAAATTTTTAATCCTAGACACTTAAATATAACTATTTATAAACCGGTATTACAATACAAAAATTAGTGTCGATAAAATCAGTTAATCCATTTAAACTAGCCAATGAGCGACACAAAATGGTTGAACAGTCAAAATAAAATATTTTTTTGAAGATTTATGTTAAAGTTTGCAGTAAGTATTACCTACGAAGAAAGTCAGCGAGAACCTTCGCAAGTAAGTAAGAAGTCAGGAATAAATTATATACGGTGTCGGCAACTGTAATTTTATAATTTTGATCTTGTATTCACCTAATATATGAAGTCAAATTTTACGTCCTCATTTGACAATTATTTTTAATAAAAAAGATATTTAATTGCTATTTGCAAATAATATAATGTTATATCCGGAGTGAGGAGAAATCGAAAAGACAAAAAAGATATTATTTATAATGAATTGATGTTTTATAAAAAAAAAATATTTATCTGAACATTCAAATAATTGCAATTGGGCTTAAATTTTATAAACCAATATTTAAAATTATGATTAAAAAAAGTTATTTGCAGTGCAGTATTATTTTTATGATTCTAATTGTTTCATGTTCCCCGGATAGTGACAATGATATTGCCCAACTAGAAAGCGTAAGTCCTGCCCAATACAATTCTGATGTTGTTGTGAGTTGGTTTAATTTAATTAAAGTATTGACTACTGAAACAGCAGGCTATACACCTCCTGTAGCAGCAAGGGCATTTGGTTATACAGGTATCGCTTTATATGAGTCTATACAAGTTGGTTCGTCTGATAAATTATCCTTAACTGGTAGAATAAATGATTTAAATATAGAAACGACTATCAAGGAAGGTTTAGAATATCATTGGCCAACAGTTGCAAATACTACAATGGCAATTATGACCAAATTCTTTTACTCTAATGCCTCTATTGTCAATTATTCTAGGATTCTTGAGTTAGAAACGGAATTTAACAATCAGTATTCAAATGATATAGCTGAAGATGTAGTTAATCGATCAATTACTTTTGCAAATGATTTAACTGAACAAATTATACTATGGTCTACAACTGATGGTGGTTATGCTGCTCAGTTTAATAATTTTCCGACAGAATACGAGCCATTACCGGGTGTTGAATTTTGGAAACCTACTGCACCAGGTCAACGAGCTTTACAACCTTATTGGGGAAATAATAGACCATTTATTTCATTAAATGTTGAAAGCTCTATTTTTGTTGACCCGCCAGTTTATAGTACTGATGTTAATTCTATTTATTATCAAAGAGCTCTTGAAGTTTACGAGGTAGTAAATAATGTAACGCCTGAACAAACTGTAATAGCTGAATTTTGGTCAGATGACCCACAAACTTCTGCCACACCTCCTGGTCATTCAATATCAATTCTAAATCAGTTAATTAATGATAATGATTTTGATTTATTAGCTTCGTCTGAAGCATTTGCAAAATTAGCTATTGGGATTAATGATTCTTTTATTTCTTGCTGGAAAGTAAAATACACAACCAATTATCCAAGACCAGTTACAGTAATCAAAAATCAAATTGACGCTTCCTGGGAAACAATTTTAGAAACTCCACCGTTCCCAGAATATACGTCAGGTCATTCAGTACAATCTGGAGCATTAGCAAGTATTTTAACTTCATTATTTGGAGATAATTATGCATTTATTGATCGTACTCACGAAAATAGAGCAGATATTGATGGTACACCAAGAGAATATTCATCTTTTATTGATATGGCGGAGGAGGCTGCTGAATCAAGATTATACGGAGGTATACATTTTAGAGAAGGAATTGATCTAGGTTTAGAACAAGGATATCAAATAGGTGAAAATGTAATTAATATTTTTGATAATTAAATGATTGATTATTATTTAAAAAAAAATTAAATCTCTAATCCTATATATTTATTATAAGTAAAATATTGAAACCTCAGGCAAAATATATTTTGTTTGAGGTTTTTTATGAGGTATAGGAATACTTTGGTTAAATGGTAAGTGTTTTTTATTCTTTTGAATTAGAAAGGAATAGAACTTTTTTTAGACTGTCTATATAAATGTCATAGTGTACTGCTTGATTTTTATTAGTTGTTTTTATATCTGCTAACGGTTTGTATATGATTTGTTGCTATGGACTATGATAGCAAAAAGGAGGAAAGAGTTGGGATTTCGCAGGAAATCCTTTAGAGATGCTAAAACACTCTCAAGCAATTAATTATATACGTCGTTATCTTTCGTTAATTTATCAATTCAATTTGGTTATATATTTTAATAGCGAATTTTCATCAGTTTTTTATAAGTTAAGCTTCTCCAAACCCATTCAAGGGGGCCAAATCGATAGTATTTCAACCAAATATTACTCAAAATTATTTGTATAACGACAATAATTACAGCAATAATGAACGTTGGGACTAACCCTATTTTTCCAAACAGACTAAATCCGAAATTGTAAAAAATGACAATCATTAAAACTGTTTGTATAATGTAATTAGTCAAGGCCGTTCTTCCCAAAGGTATCAAATATTTCAATACTCTTTTACCAATTAAAGTCTGGGCAATTTTGATTATTATCATGATATAAGAAATACTCATCAGCAGTTGACCAACCATTGATAAGAATTTATAACGAATGTTTTGAAGAGTAGGCACCTCATATGCATTGCCTCCTAAAAGTTTTGAAGAAATAGTAATTATTATA
>Ga0233426_10001017_pt1 | contig 27249 bp, 23 predicted proteins | sample SI_118_April2016_6_FD_179875 | JGI IMG/M metagenome (GOLD analysis project Ga0233426, IMG submission 179875) | Seawater microbial communities from Saanich Inlet, British Columbia, Canada - SI_118_April2016_10_MG | ecosystem: Environmental > Aquatic > Marine > Inlet | place: Canada: British... | reverse complement strand
CAGGAATCCTTACAGGCTCTCCATTAGCATCTAATACTTTTTTTCCTGTAACAGGGTTTCCTTCCCGTTTTACTCTTCCTGCTTCTCTAATATCAAAAGCTATAGCATTGGCTCTTCTAGTAGAGGTAGAGTTTAAATTTACATTATAAGCAATTAAAAAATCTCTTGCAGAAATGGCTGTTACACCTGTGCTTTTTGTATTTGTATTGTAAATAGCTGGTCCAAAGTCTGGTGTCCAGTTGGTATCTGATAATTTATTTTCTAAGCCCTCGTATTCACCAGAGCGAACAGTAGCTAAATTCTTACGGTCTTCTTTAGTAGCAGCATTTTCATAATAATAGCCTGATATTCCCAATTCTTCTCCAACTCTTTTTCCTAACAGGTGTGCATAGTTAGCAGTTTCTTCCATAGAAATATTAGCAATAGGAATTAAAGGACAAACATCTGTAGCACCAAACCTAGGATGTTCTCCAGTTTGCTTACTCATGTCTATTAGTTCACTAGCTTTTTTAATAAGTCTGAAGGCAGCTTCTATAACTTGTGCTGGTTCACCAACAAAGGTAATAACGGTTCTATTAGTTGCTTTTCCGGGATCTATATCTAATAACTTAACTCCATCAACCTCCGTAACAACATGAGCAATTGTATTAATTTTTTTTAGATCTCTTCCTTCACTAATATTTGGAACACATTCAATAATTTGCTGTTTCATCTTGACTTTTCATTTTATTCAACGTAAAAATAGTACGATTAAACGAAAAAACATATGATATCTTTTAAAATAAATTATATTTGCTTTACCCTAAAATAAATTTATTTATGCAACAGAAATGGCTCTTTGTCATTACTCCTAAAACCAAACTCATTGATTTAAACTTAAAAGAAGTTTGGCAGTACCGAGATTTACTCATGCTCTTTGTAAAAAGAGATGTTATTACATTGTACAAACAAACAATTTTAGGGCCACTTTGGTATTTAATTCAACCTTTGTTTACCTCTGTAATTTTTACCTTGGTTTTTAATAATGTAGCTGGTATACAAACAGGAGTTATTCCTCCTTTCTTGTTTAACTTAGCAGGAATTACTACCTGGAATTATTTTAAAGAATGCCTTACAGCAACTTCGGATACCTTTAAGAAAAATGAACAAATTTTTGGAAAAGTATACTTTCCAAGAATTATTATGCCAATGTCTATAGTTCTCTCCAATTTATTAAAATTTGGAATACAATTACTTATTTTAATTGCCTTTTATCTTTACTATGCATTGTATGCTGGTGCGCCTATTAGACCTAGTGAATACTTATTTTTATTTCCTGTATTAGTTTTATGTATGGGTATGTTAGGTTTAGGTCTAGGGATGATTATTTCGTCTATGGTTACAAAATATAGAGATTTAACATTCTTAGTAAGTTTTGGAATACAATTACTCATGTATATCTCTTTGGTAGTAATACCACTCTCTTTATTTCAAGAAAAAGGAGTTGAGTGGTTGGTGATGTACAACCCTATGGGATATATCATAGAAATGGCCCGTTTTCTTTTATTAAACGAAGGAAATATCTCTCAATTTGGGATTTTATACACTATTGTTTCTTCAATTCTGGCATTACTATTTGGGATTGTTATTTTTAATAAGACAGAAAAAACATTTATAGATACCATATAATGATGAAAGATGATGTTATATTAAAAGTAGAAAATCTATCCAAACAATATCGTTTAGGCCTTGTTGGTACTGGTACTATTAGTCATGATTTTAATAGATTTCTAGCTAGAATTAGAGGAAAAGAGGACCCGTATTTAAAAATTGGAGACGCAAATGATAGAAGTACTAAAGGAGATTCTAATTATGTATGGGCATTAAAAGATATTAATTTCAAAGTAAAAAGAGGAGAGGTTTTAGGAATCATTGGAAAAAATGGAGCAGGTAAGTCTACACTATTAAAAATCCTTTCTAAAGTTACAGGACCAACAACTGGATCAATCAGAGCCAATGGTAGAATAGCATCTTTATTAGAAGTTGGAACAGGTTTTCATCCAGAAATGACTGGGAAAGAGAATATCTTCTTAAACGGAGCTATTTTAGGAATGACCAAAAAAGAGATTCTAGCAAAACTAGATGAGATTGTTTCCTTCTCTGGCTGTGAAAGATATATAGATACTCCAGTAAAGAGATATTCTTCAGGAATGAAAGTACGTTTGGCTTTCGCTGTAGCTGCTTATCTAGAACCAGATATTTTGGTCGTAGATGAAGTTTTAGCAGTAGGTGATGCAGAGTTTCAAAAGAAAGCCATTGGTAAAATGCAAGACATTTCACAAGATCAAGGTAGAACGGTTTTATTTGTAAGCCATGATATGGTGGCTATTCAGAATTTATGCAAAAGAGTTTTGTTATTGAAAAATGGAACGGTGTCTTATGTAGGAGAAACAAACGATACTATACAAAAGTATTTGCAATCAGATTTTGTAGATCAGGTAGATGGAGATACAATTAATTTAGGTCTTACCGAAAAACTAGTTTCTTCAAAAACAACAACGCTACAAACCTTAAAAATTTACGACTCAGAGTTAGGATATGGAACTAAAGTGAAAACTTTTGGAAAAGGAGTTTTTGAAATAAGTTTTGAAAGTACAAATGAAGTTAATAATATAGAATGCGCTGTTACGATAAAAGATGTTTTTAATAAACCTCTATTAACTTATAGTACTACCTTTAGAAAGGAATCCTTTAAAAAAGAAAACAAGGACACAATTTTTTGTGAGTTTGAAGAAATCAATTTAATACCTGGAAAATATTTGATTCATATTTGGTTCGTTAATAACTCTGAAGATGAAGTTATTATAGAAAACACATGTGATTTCGAAATTGTTGAAAACGATGTTTTTAACTCAGGAATTTTACCAAACAATAAGTATCACGGACCTATTATTACAGATCAATTTAAATGGCGATAGATAAGTTAACAGATAAGAAACACTGGGAAGACGCCTATGTAGATATTGATTTTGCAAAGGAAAAAAAGACTTCCGAGGTTTATAAATGGATAACACATAATTTACCTAAAACTATTTCTAACGAATCAAGTTTTGAAGTTGGAATTTTTCCAGCTAGATTTTCAGCAATCTTTGGAGATTTAGGATATGAAATTAATGGGATTGATAGAATAGAAGCTGTTGGTACGTCAATGAAACACTGGCTTGAAAAAGAAAATTATAAAGTAGGTGATTTAATTTGTGATGATTTTTTCACATATGACTACAATAAAAAATACAAAGTTGTTTCTTCTTTCGGTTTTATAGAGCATTTTAAAAACTTTGAAGAAGTTATTAAAATACAAGCCGACCTAGTAGCAGATAATGGATATATCATTATCGAAGTTCCAAATTTTAAAGGAAGAATTCAAAATGTCCTTAAAAAGATGTTGGACAAAAAAAATTTAGATGTTCATTATGTACCATCTATGAATTTCAACAAATGGGAAAAAGTACTAAAAGAACATCAATTTGAAATAGTAGCAAAAGATTATTTAGGCTCTTTTTCTTTTCAAACCTATTCACAAAAAAGAAATTTTTTTCAAAAAGCACTTATTAGTTTTATTCAAAAGCGAAGGTTTTTTATTAAGAAATATATTTTAAAAGGAGTTTCTAAGCATCACAGTCCAATGATGATTATGATAGCTAAAAAAGTATGATGATTTCCGAAAAAAATATAATAATACTTTTAAAATCATTTACGCTAGGTGGTGCAGAAAAACAAGCCTTATTTTTAGCAGGTTACTTGCAAAATAATAGAAACTGCAATGTGCATATCTATTCTTACATAGCATCTTCAGGAATCGAATTGTTTCATCAAGAATGTAAAAAACACAAATTACAAAACTTATATATTATAAAAAACCCTCTGAGTGCATCAGGAAAGCTGAAGTATATAAAGAGAAGAGTAAAACTCCTTTTGTTTGGATTGAAACTCAGAAAACATAAGCCAGACATCATTATTCCTTATTTGAATCCGCCTTCTATCATTGCTAGTTTATGCTATAAAATAGCAGGAGCAAAAAAAACATTTTGGCATCATCGAGGAGTAGACTATTATAGAAATGATGCTCTTGAAAAACGAGCAGCGAAAAAGACACCTTTGTTTATTGCAAACTCAGGGTATGGAGTTTTAGAACTTGAAAAAAAGCTAAAGATCAACTCTAATAAAATACATTTGTTAGCAAACTTTACGACAGTAGATTTTGAAGTTGTCAAAAAAGAAAAAGAGGAAACAAACCTTGAAAATAAAATAGTTATCGGAATGATAGCTCATTTTAGAAATGAAAAACGACAAGACATCCTAGTCAAAGCTTTTAAAAAGCTAGTAGAAATAAATAAAAACATAAGTTTATTGCTTGTAGGTAACGTAAATAAGAATAGCAAAAAAGAACAAGAAAATTTTAAAGAGATCCAAGATTATATTAACGAGCATGAATTAAATCAGAATATAAGAATTCTACATGATACTAATGGAGATGAAGTTTTGCCTTCGATAGATATTGGAGTATTGTTGTCTTTAAATGAGGGAATGCCTAATGTAATTATGGAGTATATGGGGTATGGTTTACCTGTAGTAACAAACAAACACTCAGGTTGTGTAGCATTATTAGGAAATGATTACAAATACTTTGTAGAGAACACAATTGAATCTGTTGCAATAAAACTGAATGAATTGATTTCAGATACTACAGAAAGAAAAAGAATCGGAATACAGAATTTTGAACAAATTAAAAGTGATTATTCTATAGAGAAATACATCATTAACCTAGAAACAATACTAGCTTTATAATTATGTGTGGGATTTCAGGAATTATAAACTACGATAGAGCAAAAGATGTTTCAATAACAACGCTAGAAAATATCACAGATATTATTGCGCATAGAGGACCAGACGGTTCTGGTTATTGGTTGCAAAAAAATATTGGATTGGGACACCGGAGATTATCTATTATTGATTTAGAAGGAAGTCCACAACCCATGTCTATTGAAGAAGAAACTTTTACCATTACCTATAATGGAGAAATTTATAATTTTATAGAATTAAAAAATGAACTTCAAAAAGCAGGATATTCATTTAGAACAGAAGGAGATACGGAAGTTGTTTTAAAAGCATATGAACATTGGGGAGTACAATGCGTAGAGAGATTTAGAGGGATGTTTGCTTTTGCCATCGTAGACAATCACAAACAAGAAGTATTTATTGCTAGAGATCATTTTGGAATCAAACCTTTCATTTATTATGTTGGAGAAGAATATTTTATGTTTGGTTCGGAAATTCAACAATTTCCTGAGCATAGTCAGTTTAAAAAACAAGTAAATACTAAAGCACTATCAGAATATCTCAAATTTGGATACATACCGGCTCCGCTCACGATTTATAATAATTTGCATAAACTCGAACCTGGAAATTACCTGAGAGTAAATTTTGAAGGAAAGATTATAGAGCACAAAGAGTATTATGATATTGACTTCAACCCAAATAAGAAGTTTTCTTATGAACATTGGGTCGATGTCACTGAAAAAGCAATTGATGATTCTGTGAATTATCATAAGATTGCTGATGTTCCTTATGGTACATTTTTATCAGGAGGAATAGATTCTAGCTTAATCGCAAGTTCATTAGCTGAAAAAGGAAAAAATGTTGATGCTTTTACCATGGGGTTTCAAAATCAACAATTTGATGAAGTTCCTTACGCTAAGAATGTAGCCAATCAATATGATTTAAAACATCATATAGAATATATTGATATGAGTGACGTAGAAGCTATTTTGCCAAAATTGATTAAACATTATGGAGAGCCTTTTGCAGACAGTTCAGCGATACCAACGTATTATATTTCTAAAAAAATAAGAGAACACTTACCAGTAGTTCTTTCAGGAGATGGAGGAGATGAAGCTTTTGGAGGATATTTTAGTTATCAGAATTTTTTAAAAATAGCGGCACCAAATGCTCCAAAAGACCATTATAAAAACCAAATAAAGACAGCTCTCAAACAAGTAGGAATTACCTATTCAACAACACCAAAAAAACCTGATTTAAATGATTGGATAAAGTTGGTTGGTTATTATGACAATCAAAAAGTGTCAAACCTTTTAAGCGAAGATGTTTTAAAAGGAATTGATTTAGAATCAGGGACCTTTAAGAAATGGTATGACAAAGCAAAATCTAGAGGATATGATTTATATTCAACAGCAAGTTACCTAGATTATAAAACCTATATACATAGTGATATCTTAACGAAAGTAGATATTGCCTCTATGATGAATAGTTTGGAAGTAAGAACACCATTAATTGATAAAGAAATTGTTAATTTGATGTCTACAATACCATCTAAATATAAGTTAGGAAGAAACAAAAATGGTTCTTGGAATAAGAAAATGATTTTGAATTCTATAGCTGCGAAAAGATTTGGAGAAGATTTTGTTAAAAGAAAGAAGCAAGGTTTTTCGGTTCCTTTGAAAGATTGGTTTTCAGATAAAACAGAACTTGGAAATAACTTTAATGGTATACTAAATAACAAACAATCAGAATTGTATCAATATCTAGATTTTGATAAAGTAAACGAGTCTATTAAAAACGGAGCACAACAAAACCCAGGAGAAAAGTATCAACTCTATTTTTTAGAGAAATGGTTGAAAGAATTTTAGAGTAAAAGAACACAGAAATGAAAAGAGTATTAGTTACAGGAGCAGCAGGTTTTATCGGGTTTCACCTTTGTGAAGCATTGGCGAAACAAGGTGTTTATGTTCTTGGTTTAGATAATATCAATGCATATTATGATATTAATCTAAAATATTCAAGATTGAGGCAATTAGGAATCGAAGAAGAAAAAGCAAGTGCTTACAATCAAGAAGTTGAAAGTACTTTATATGATTGCTTTCAGTTCGTTAAGATGGATTTGCAAGACAGAGAAGAATTGCCAAAACTATTTGATAAACATCAATTTACACATGTAATTAATTTAGCTGCTCAAGCTGGAGTAAGATATAGTATTGAAAATCCAAGTATTTATATAGACAGTAATATTGTAGGTTTTTCTAATATTATAGAATGTGCAAAAATGCATTCTATTGAACATTTTATATATGCAAGTAGTTTAAGTGTTTACGGATTAACTGAAAATATTCCTTTTTCTACCTCTCAAAATGTAGATAGCCCAGTTAGTTTATATGCAGCAACCAAAAAGAGTAACGAATTAATGGCACATACATACAGCCATTTATTTCAAATGAAAACTACGGGTTTACGTTTCTTTACGGTATACGGACCATGGGGAAGACCAGACATGGCAATGTTTTTATTTACAAATGCTATTGTCAAAGGTGAAGAGATTAAAGTGTTTAATAATGGAGATTTAGAAAGAGATTTTACATATATAGAGGATATTGTAAATGGTTTGTCGTTGGTGCTGAATTCAGATGTAAAAGAAAGAAAAGAGTTTTACAAATTATATAACATTGGAAATAATAAATCTGTAAAACTTTTAGATTTCATCAGTGAAATTGAAAAAAACTTAAACAAAGAAGGCGAGAAGAAGTTAATGCCAATGCAACCAGGCGATGTTAAAAAGACGTGGGCAAATATCGATCAGATGATATCTGATTATAATTATCACCCCAATACAACGATAGAAGAAGGAGTCAAGAAATTTATTGAATGGTACAAGTCTTATTATTTATAAGCAATTAAACAAATCACTTTTAAATGAAAATTCTTTTTGTTTGTCAACAATATATTCATGCAGCTAGGTGGATTAACCAATTGAAAGAAGCTGGGCATGAAATATATGTGTTTGATTGTTTAGACAAGCCTATTCATACAAATTTATTATGGACAAATTATACAACAAATTGGTCAGAAAGAAAGTTGCCGTATATTAAAGGAGAATATTTTTTAGAAAAAAAAGCACCAAAAATCTATCGTTTTTTTGAACCATTATTAAAAGTAACGGCATCAGAAATGTTATTAAAATTGATTAAAGAAATACAACCAGATTTAGTGCATAGTTTGGAGATGCAATCACAAAGCTATCACGTTTTAAAAGCCAAAAAGAAACTGAATTTTAAATGGGCGTATTTTTCTTGGGGAAGTGATTTGTATTTATATCAGAATGATAAAAATCATCAATCAAGAATACAGTCTGTAATAAGTAATATAGATTATTTTTTTGCAGATAATAAAAGAGATCTAAAATTAGCAAATAACTTAGGTTTTAAAAGAGAGTCCACTTATGTTTTCCCTGGAGGAGGAGGATATGATTTAGAAAAACACCAGCAATTTATTTTACCAACCTCAGAAAGAAAACTAATTCTAATAAAAGGATATCATCACTGGGCAGGAAGAGCTTTACATGTTTTAAATGCTTTAGAATTAATTTCAGAAGACTTAAAAGGGTATGATATTTATGTATATTCGGCACACGATTGTGTTGTAGAAAAAATTAAAGAAATGAATGCAAAGCATCGTTTAAATATTCAATTTTCCTCTCGATACAATCAAATATCTCACAATGAATTGTTAGAAAAATTTGGACAAGCAACAATAGCCATCGGAAATAATAGTTCAGATGGTATTCCAAATACATTGTTAGAAGCTCTTCTTTGTGGGGCTTTTCCGATTCAGTCTAATCCGGGAGGAGCAACAGAAGATTATATTGTTCACAATAAAAACGGGCTGTTAATAAAAAACCCAGAAGACAGTAAAGAAATAGCAAAACAGATAAAAAAAGCACTAATCAACGATGAGTTGTTAAAAAATGCTTTTAGTATAAACCAAGAAATAGCAAAAAAACTCGATCATAACTTAATTAAAAAAGAAGTTTTGAAAGCATATAAACAGATAGAAGCTGATGTCTAAAAACATTCTTTTTATAGTAAATACAGGAACTATTTCATCTAATGAAAATGGAGGTGCTTCTGTATATTATAGTCATTTAGAAATTTTACACAAAGCAGGTTTTAAAATACAATTGCTAGCTGTAGAATGGTCAAATTCTATATCATATAAAAAAGAAGATTATATTGAGATTCAACATATGGTTGATGCGATTATTCCATTTAAGCCAGAAGTTGAACTTCCCAAAAAAGGAATAGCTAGAATTATTGATGCTATTATTTCTCCAGAAATTTTTGAATATTATTTTTTAAATCGAAAGAACACATTTTTTTTAAATGAATTAGTTCTTAAAAAATCAGTTGACATTGTATGGTCTGAATGGAGATGGGCAGGCTTATTAGCTTGGTATTCGAAATTAAAAATTCCTGTTATTTATGCACATCACGATTGGGAATATAAACTGGCTAAGCTTCGATCAAAAAGAACTTTCTTTGGTAGGTTTCACACATTTCAAAAGAAAAGAGTTGAATTTAAATTAGTAAAAGGAGTAGAAGGTTGTATCTCTGGGTCAGTTACAGAAACTAAAGAAATAATACAAATTTCAAAAAAGAAAGCATTATATATTCCTACAACTTATAAAGAGGTAACGCCAAAACTTTTACCAAATTCAATTCCAAATATTATTCATTTAGGTGGTATGGGAACAACCGCAAATCGCTTAGGCTTAGAGCGTTTTTTAGACGTTTGTTGGGGCAAAGTTAAGAAGAAACACCCAAGCATTAAATTAATTGTTATCGGTAGCTTAAAACAAGCATCAAATACTTTGTTAGAAAAGCTCAACGATTCAAATATTGAATGTTTAGGTTTTGTAAAAGACTTATTAGAAGTAATGCATCCTCAAGATATTCATATAATTCCATGGGAGTATAACACGGGTACAAGAACAAGACTACCATTGGTTTTAAATTATGAGCAAGTTTTAGTTGCAACTAATGAATCTGTGAAAGCGTTTCCTGAGATAAAAGATAAACAAAACGCAATATTATGTAATACACTTGATGAAATGACATTAAATATTATTAATATAATTAAACATAAAAACAGAATATATGAGTTGAGCAAAGCAGGAAAAGAAACTTTTATTGAAAAATTCACCTGTAATAGTAACCTTGAAAAATTGAAAACATTTATAGAAAAAATATCATGACATTTATTATAGCAGAAATAGCACAAGCACATGATGGTAGTTTAGGTCTGGCACACGCATATATAGATGCTGTTGCAAATACAGGTTGCAATGCTATAAAGTTTCAAACACATATAGCTGATGCCGAAAGTAGTATTCATGAACCTTTTAGAGTAAAGTTTTCTAAACAAGATACCACTAGATATGAGTATTGGCATCGTATGGAGTTTACTTTAGATCAGTGGAGAGGTTTAAAAACTCATTGTGATGAAGTAGGTCTAGAGTTTATAAGTTCCCCATTTAGCAACGCTGCTGTTGATTTATTAGAAAAAGTTGGAGTTAAGCGTTATAAAGTAGGATCTGGAGAAGTAAACAATTTTGTTTTATTAGAAAAAATTTCACAAACAGGAAAGCCTATAATTATTTCATCAGGAATGAGTTCATTTGAAGAGCTTGACAAAACTGTATTGTTTTTAAGAGAACGAAAAGTAGATTTTTCAATTTTACAGTGTACAACTTCTTATCCAACGGCTCCAAAACAATACGGATTAAATGTCATCAAAGAATTTAAAGAAAGATATAAGGTTCCAGTTGGTTTTTCTGATCATTCTGCCTCTACAGAAGCTTGTATTGTAGCTACTGCATTAGGAGCAGAAATTTTAGAATTTCATGTAGTTTTTGATAAAGAAATGTTTGGACCAGATGCTAAATCATCCTTAACATTAAAAGAAACAAAACAATTGGTTAAGGCCGTTACTAATATTAATACTGCCTTAAAAAATCCAATTGATAAGAGAGATAATTCAGAATTTGATACTCTAAAATCTATTTTCGAAAAATCACTAGCTGTAAATAAGAATCTTCATAAAGGACATATAATTTCCTTTTCTGATTTAGAAACAAAAAAACCTAAAGGATTTGGAATTCTTGCAAATGAATATGAAAATATCATAGGAAAAAAATTAACATCGAGTTTAAATAAGTTTGATTTTTTAAATTATTCAGACTTTAAATAGAAATAAATATGACCCCTAGAAAAATATGTGTAGTTGTTACTGCAAGGCCATCTTATAGCCGTGTAAAAACAGTGCTTACAGCCATTAAAAATCACCCTACGTTGGAATTACAATTAGTAATTGCAGGTTCTGCATTACTAGGTAGATATGGAAATGCAGTTGATTTTATAGAAAAGGACGGTTTTGAAATAGCTGAAAAAGTATTTATGATCCTTGAAGGAGAAAATCCAACGGCAATGGCAAAAACTACAGGTTTAGGAGTAATGGAACTCTCGAATGTGTTTTATAAGTTACAACCAGATGCTGTTATAACCATTGCAGATCGTTTTGAAACAATTGCAACTTCAATTGCTGCTTCCTATCAAAATATAGCCTTAGTCCATTTACAAGGAGGTGAAGTTACTGGGAATATTGATGAGAAAGTGAGACATGCCAACACAAAGTTGGCAGATATACATATAGTGGCTTCAGAAGATGCTAGAACGCGTGTTATAAAAATGGGTGAAGCTCCTGATAAAGTATTCAATACAGGTTGTCCTTCTATTGACATAGCAAGAGAAATAAAAGCATCATCAAGTTTAGATTTTAATCCTATTGATAAATATGGTGGCGTTGGAAAAGTAATTAACTGGAAAGACGGCTATATTGTTGTAATGCAGCATCCGGTAACTACAGAATATAATTCTGCCAAAGAAGATGTGTTAAAAACACTAGAAGCAGTAAATGAATTAAATATTCCTACTTTTTGGTTTTGGCCAAATGTAGACGCAGGTTCAGATGGCACATCTAATGGAATTAGAACATTTAGAGAAGTACATCAACCAGAAAATATTCATTTTTTTAAAAACATGGAGCCTACAGACTTTTTAAAATTATTAGCAAATAGTAATTGTTTAATTGGTAATTCTAGTGTTGGTATTAGAGAATGTGCCTATTTAGCAGTGCCAGTTGTGAATATTGGTACGAGACAAAATAGAAGGCAAAGGGCTTCAAATGTAACTGATGTAATGTATCACAAAGAAGACATTAAAAGGGCAATAAACGAAAGAATATCGGCAAAAAGTATTGTTTCAGAAACTATTTACGGTGATGGAAACTCAGGAGATAAAATTGCAGATATTTTAGCAAATGTAGCATTGACCTTTCATAAAACAATTACATATTAATGAGAGTTTTAGCTATTATACCTGCAAGAGGAGGATCTAAAGGAGTGCCTGGTAAAAATATAAAATTACTGTCTGGCAAACCTTTAATTGAATATACGACTCAAGTAGCGCTACAATCTAAACTACTTACAAAAGTTTTAGTAAGTTCTGATGATGATAAAATAATTGAAGTAGCAAAAAACACAGGGGTAGAAGTTCCTTTTAAGCGTCCATCTAATTTATCCGAAGATGCAACACCTACATTACCAGTTATAAAACATGCATTAGCGTATTATAAAAATATAGGAGAAGAGTTTGATGCTATTTGTCTATTACAAGTAACTAGTCCGTTTAGAACAGTTGATTTCTTAGACAATGCACTACAAAAATTCATAAATGAAGGAGCAGATTCGTTAGTCTCTGTACAAAAAGTACCACACGAATACAATCCACATTGGACATTTGAATTAAATGAAGAAGGGAATTTGAAAATTGCCACAGGCGAAGAAAAAATTATTTCAAGAAGGCAAGAATTACCGATAGCTTATCATAGAGATGGTAGTATTTATATTACCAAAACGAATGTTATTGAAAAACAAAACTCATTATATGGAAAATTAATAGCCTATATTGAAAGTGATAAAGACTTGTATGTGAATATTGATACGATGGAAGATTGGGGAAAAGCGGAGTTATTATTGAAATAAAAATAAAAAATGCTATTTAATTCACTACAATTTTTATTGTTTTTGCCAACTGTGTTTTTATTATATTGGTTTGTTTTTAAGAAATTAAACACACAAAATGTATTAATACTTGTTGCTAGTTATGTGTTTTATGGCTGGTGGGACTGGCGCTTTTTATCGTTAATTTTAATTAGCACCCTCATTGATTATACAATAGGCTTACAGTTAAGAAAGACAAGCAATTTACAAAGACGAAAATTATTATTAAGTTTTAGTCTTGTTTTTAACTTAGGGATGCTTGGGTTTTTTAAGTATTACAATTTTTTTGTTGATAGTTGGATTGAAGCATGGAGTAACATTGGAGTTACAATGCATGCAAGTTCATTAAATATTATATTACCAGTAGGGATTTCATTTTATACATTTCAAACCCTTAGTTATACCATAGATATTTATAGAAAAAAGTTAGAACCGACAAAAGACTTTATCGCTTTTGCTTCATTTGTGTCTTTTTTTCCTCAATTAGTTGCTGGGCCTATAGAAAGAGCAACAAATTTATTACCTCAGTTTTACAAAAAGAGAACATTTAATTACGATTATGCGGTTTCTGGAATGAAATTAATTCTATGGGGATTGGTTAAAAAGGTAGTGATTGCAGATTCTTGTGCTATTTTGGTAAATAAAATATTTGCAAATTACCAAGATGAATCAGGATTAGCTCTTTGTATGGGAGCTATTTATTTTGCTTTTCAGATTTATTGTGATTTTTCTGGTTATTCTGATATTGCAATAGGAACTTCTAGATTATTTGGGTTTAAATTGATGCGTAATTTTAACTATCCGTATTTTTCAAGAGATATTGCTGAATTTTGGAGACGCTGGCATATTTCACTGAGTACGTGGTTTAGAGATTATTTATATATTCCTTTAGGAGGTTCTAGGGGTAATAAATGGTTTCAATTAAGAAATGTATTTGCTATTTTTTTAGTGAGCGGTTTTTGGCATGGAGCCAATTGGACATTTATAGTTTGGGGAGGATTAAATGCTCTATTCTTTATACCACTGTTGTTAACCAATAAAAACAGAAATAATTTAGATGAAGTAGCATCTAATAGTGTCTTACCTAATGTAAAGGAATTGTTTCAAATTTTACTCACCTTTGGTTTGACCACATTTGCCTGGATTTTTTTTAGAGCAGAATCTATTACAGACGCCATGCTTTATATTCAACAAATCTCAGATTTTTCTAATTTTATGCCTGATGTAATTCGACATAAAAAAGTGATTCCATTGCTATTTTTGTTTATCATTTTAGAGTGGTTTTCTAGAAAACAAGAATATGCTATTGTTTTGGATAAAAAGTACAGAACGGTATTTTACATGTTGTTTGCTTTTATGATTTTGTATTATTCTTCAGTAGAAGAGAAGTCATCATTTATATATTTTCAATTTTAAGAAATGAAATTATTTTTATCTAAACTTCTTTTATATTTCCTACTAACCTTTATTTTTTTATTGGTCTTAGACTTTTTTGTGTTTCCTCAAAATACAAATGTAATGTCGGTAAAGAATGATTTATTAAAAAATGAAAACACAGAAATTTTAGTCTTAGGGAATTCTCATACATTTTTTGGAATAAACCTAGATTTTATAAAACGTACAACTATTAATGTCGCAAATAAAAGTAGGAAACTAGAGGTAGATTATTTTATCCTAAGAAAAAATATAAAAGATCTTAAGAAACTGAGATTAGTTGTGCTACCAATATCAAGTTATACCTTATTTACAGAAAAGGTGTCAAAAAAAGAAAAACGATTGTATTATAACTTTTATAAGTTAAAAGAGTACGACCAAGGACTTTATTATAATTCGTTAGTATTTCATGAATCTTTTAAAGAACTTATTGAAAATGCTCTTTTTAAGACAACAAATGTTTCTAAGTCTGGATGGATAGCCAATAGTGAAGTTTATAAGTTTGATAAAGAAATTATAAATACAAGAATAGGAAATGTAAATGAAAGTTTATCAAGAAAATCAACGATAAAATTGAATTTAAATTATTTGAAACAAGTAATTGACTTATGTGAGATTCATAACGTAAAATTAATGTTGTTATTACCTCCATATCACCCAGATTTTTATTTGTTTACTAATAATGAGTATGATAAGGAAATAAAAAAGTATATAAAAACTATAGACTTAAAATCAGGTAATCTATTAGATAGCAAGTCTTTTAATATTACAGAAGATATTTATTTCGAAAATGTTGATCATTTGAATAGAAAAGGAGCAGAAATTTTTTCTAAAAAACTAGCAAAAGATATTAATCAACTATTTATTAATGAATAGATTTCTTAAAAACATATTATTAAAATTAATAATACTCCTATTTTTCATTAGTTTGATTGTAGGTGGGGCTTTTTATTTCAATTACAATCATAAAATAGATTATCCGGCAGCTATTATAAATAAATATCAGAGACTAGATTCATTAAAAAAGACGGCTAAAATTATTATTTGTGGAGGATCTAGTTCTTCGTATAGCATTGATAGTGAATTGCTTGAAAAAACGTTAAAAAAACCTGTAGTAAATACCAGTTTGGCAATGAGCTTAGGAAGTAAATTTCATTTAAATATTACAAAAGATTATTTACAAAAAGGAGACGTTATTTTATATATTCCAGAGTATGAGTATTATTATGGAAAAGAAAATGGAGATGATTTTTTATACACAACAGCTTTTTATTATCCTAAAGTTGTAAAAGATTTTACTACTAAACAAAAAGATGCTTTTTTTGAAAAAGCTTTTCGACTATCAATAAAATATTATATCGGGGCTTTAAATAAAAAGAATGATAAAGGAAATAAATCATTACAATACAAAAGAGAATCGTATGATTATTTAGGAGATAATATTAGTTTACGTTCTTCAATAAATTCAAAAATAGAAGTAACATTAAAAAATAGATACCAAAAATTAAAAAGCAAGAAAGTAAGTAAAGAGTTTATTATTTTTTTAAAAAAGATTAATGCTGAGTATGTTAAAAAAGGAATTACATTATTAATTACATACCCACCATTAGAAAAATCACAGTTTGATAATCGGTTTTTGAAAGATATTGATAAAGTTAAAAGAGAAACTGGAATTACATTTTTTGGTAATCCTAATGATTATCTATATAGCGCTGATTTATTTTACGATAGCAGTTATCATCTTAACGGAAAAGGAAGGATTTTGCGTACAAAAAAATTGATTAAAACCCTTAAAGAACAATTGAATTAAAAATGTGTGGAATAGCTGGAATTATAGGAAAAAATGCTTCAAAAGATATTTTATTGAAGATGACAAATGCTCAGAAACACCGTGGACCTGATTATACAGGTTTTTGGTTAGATGAAAATGTTTGTTTTGGTCATAATAGGTTGTCTATTATTGATTTATCAGAAAATGCAAATCAACCTTTTCAAGATGAAGAAGAACGGTATCAATTAATTTTTAATGGAGAAATATATAATTATCTTGAATTAAAGAATGAACTAGATTATAATTTTGTGACAAGCTCTGATACCGAAGTTCTATTTGCTGCTTACCTAAAATGGGGAAAGGCTTGTTTAAATAAGTTAAATGGAATGTTCTCTTTTGCCGTATGGGATTCTGTTGATAAAAAATTATTTGCAGCCAGAGATCGTTTTGGTGTCAAGCCATTTTATTACCATCAATCAGAAGATACGCTCTATTTTTCATCAGAAATAAAAACCTTACACTCGGCTGGCATAGCAAAAGAGCCAAATAAGAAGGTCTGGGCAAATTATTTTTCATTTGGTAGTTACGGAATGCCACATGAAACATTTTGGAAACATATTGATCAACTTCCAGGAGGACATTGTTTAGAATTCGAAAAGAATACATTAAAAATAGAGAAATGGTATTTCTTTGAGAAAGAGATTGAAAAGCACAAAGAAAAATTATCTTATGAAGAGATTAAAAATAAGTATATAGTTCTCCTTAAAGATAGTATTAAATTACGATTTAGAGCAGATGTATCTGTTGGATTTAATGTGAGTGGTGGTTTAGATAGCTCTGCATTATTAGCTTTCGTAAATCAACAAGAAAATAAAGAAAATATAAAAGCATTTACTTTTTATACGAATGATGATAGATATGATGAATTACCTTGGGTTGAAGAAATGGTTTCTTTAACAGAAAATTCGCTGCAGAAAGTATTATTAAAACCTGAAGAGGTAAAAGAATTAGCAGCTAAAATTGATTACCATCAAGATGAACCTTATGGAGGAATACCAACCTTAGCATATGCAAAAATATTTGAGAAAGCAAGAGCAAAAAACACGTTAGTATTATTAGATGGTCAGGGAATGGATGAACAATGGGCAGGCTACGATTATTATCTTCAAAAAAATGAAGCAACAATACAAGGGGTAAAGAAATCTCCTTTTAAAAAAGAAGTTTTGTCTAAAGAAATGATTGCTTTGTCTCAAAAACCAATATATCCTAAACCATTTAAAGATGAGCTTTTAAACAAGCAATATAGAGATTTATTTTACACAAAAATACCAAGAGCTTTGCGTTTTAACGATCGTGTATCTATGGCATATAGTACAGAATTAAGAGAGCCTTTTTTAGATTATAGGTTGGTTGAACTTGCTTTTGCACAACCATTAGAGTATAAAATAAAAGACGGAATTCAAAAATATGTATTGAGAGATATTGTGTCAGAATATTTAAGTGATTCAATTACATACGCTCCCAAAAGACCTTTACAAACACCGCAAAGAGAATGGTTAGCTAATGAACTGCATGAATTGGTAGATAAAAAAATAGAAAAAATAGAAAAATCAAACTATAAATCTTGGTTTGATATAGAAGAACTAAAAAAGGAGTGGCAAAATTATGTAGAAGGAGACAATCAGTCTAGTTTTCATATTTGGCAATGGTTAAGTCTAAGTACTTATATTGATAATACTGATTTGTGTAAATGAAAAAATTAGCAATTATACCCGCAAGAGGAGGTTCGAAAGGAATTTCTAAAAAAAATCTACATGAATTAGCTGAGAAACCATTGATTGCATGGTCTATTGAAGCTGCTTTAAAATCCAAATTACTTGTCTCTATTGTAGTCTCATCGGACAATAAAGAAATACTTGAGTTTTCAAAACAATATGAAAAACTAACATGTATAGATAGACCTGATGATTTAGCAAAATATTTATCTTCAACTGAACCAGTAATTCGTCATGTTTTAGATGAATTAAGTGCTGACGATATCTATGAATATTTAGTATTATTACAACCTACATCACCTTTAAGAACAACCAACGATATTGATGATGCTATTAGAACGATTAAAGATTCTGATGCAACATCATTAATTAGTGTTATACAACCGGAACATCATCCTTTAAAGTCTTTTGTAAAAGATGAAAAAGGACACCTAAAAGGATTGGTAAACAATCAATTTCCTTTTATGCCACGACAAGAATTGCCAGAAACATATCAACCAAATGGAGTAATCTACATTGTTGAAGTCAAAGAATTCTTAAAAAATAATAAATTGTTTACAGACAAAACAATTGCATATATCATGTCTTCCAATAAAAGTATCGATGTAGATTCTTTGGATGATGTGAAAAAAATCGAAAATCAACTCAAAACATAACCCTCATTGTCAGAATTAAAAATAATCATACCCGTTTATAACGAAGAAGTTGCAATTACTGAAGTAATTAACGACTGGACTTCGACATTAGAAGTATTGCATATCGATTTTCTGATTTATTTATTAAAGTAGCATGAGTAAACGTAAAAAAGTTTTATTATTAGTTCAGTCTGGCTATAGCGCCAGAAACTTTATCCTATCGGGATTTTTAAAAAATACCGATTTAGATTTTACTTTTTGGTCAGATCAAGATTATATTCAGCAGTATAAAATTGACAATACATTAATTAAGTTGCCAGCATACGATTATCATTGGAAAATTAACTTCCTTCAAAAAATAAAGAACAAAGCAGAATTATTTTTTAATGTAAAAAGAACAAACAATAAAGAATATTTGAATTATTTAATTGGAATTAATAAGAATAAATCTTTCCGTGTCAAATTCAAAAAATGGTTATCAAATACAATCGCTCATTTCTATGCTAATGAAAAAGGAATTCAAAATTTAGACAAACCATTTTACAAAGCCATACGCAAAACAGGGTATTATAAAGAATGCGTACAGCAATTAAAAGAAGCAAGCCCAGAAGTTGTTTTTTGCACACATCAAAGAGCTAGTGTAGCAATTGCACCAATATTAGCAGCTAGAGATTTAGGAATAGAAACGGTTTGTTTTATTCATTCTTGGGACAATATACCAAAAGGAGTTCAGTTGGTAAAAGCTGATAATTACTTTGTTTGGAGTAATTATATGAAAGATGAAATGTTAGCACATTACCCATTCATTGATAAAGAGAATATCATCATTACTGGAACACCACAGTTTATGTTTTACATCGGTGATGAATTTAAAGTTTCGAAAGAAAAGTTTTTTAAAGAGTTTAATCTAGATGTAACTAAAAAGTATATTTTATTCTCTGGAAATGATAAAACAACATCACCTAATGACCCTGTTTACTTATCTGATTTATGTAAATCTGTTTCAGAATTAAATCAAGAGCAAGATATATATAGAATTTTATTCAGACCCAATCCAATCGATAGAAACGAAGGATTTGATACAGTTCTGAATCAGTTTTCTGATGTCGTCACTGAATTAAAGCCTAACTGGTTTGGAACAGATGTTTTCTTGTGGAATCAAGGTGGACCCAATGAAAAAGATTTATCATTGTTAGTGAATACAATCAATCACTCTGATTTGGTCGTAAATATGGGATCTACAATGGCTTTGGATGCTGCAATGCTAGGTAAGCCATCTTGTTATATTAAATATGATGTTCCAAGTGATTATGATTGGACAGTTAATAGAATCTATCAATTCATTCATTTTGATATTGTTAAAAAAACAAACCCTGTTTTTTGGATAGATGATAGAAATAGTCTGACACAAGTTTTAAAGGAAGCATTAAATAATTCAGATAAAACATTACAAGCAAGAGAACAATGGATAGAAAGAGTCACTCACTTGCCCATTGAAGAAACAAATCAGAGAATGTGGAATTATTTAATTACAGAAAATGAATTTTAGCTTAATTGTATGTACATATATGAGGCCAAAAGCTTTAACTGATTTACTAGATTCAGTAAAGTTACAAACTAATTATCCGGATCAAATAATTATAGTTGATGGGTCTACTAATACAAAAACTAAAGAGGTGCTTTCTAATGAATCTTATGAGAATTTGAGGTATTATTTGGTAGATGAAAATGATAGGGGTTTGACGAAGCAACGAAATTTTGGAATTGCTAAAGTTTCTAATGCTATCGATATTGTTTGTTTTTTAGATGATGATATCATATTGACAAAAACCTATTTTAAGAATTTAATAGAAACCTATAACGATTACCCAGAAGCAGGTGGAGTGGGGGGGTATATTATAAATGAAGTAAATTGGAGAAAATTGAAACCTAAAGAAAAAACAACATTTACGGAATATGAAATTGATGGGTATGTTAGAAATTTAGGGAGTAGAAATGTAATTAGAAAAAAACTGGGCTTGTTGTCTAATCGATCACCATGCTTTATGCCAAAATATTCAAATGGGTTTTCAGTAGGGAATTTGCCTCCCAATAATAAAATTTATGAAGCTGAGTATTTTATGGGAGGTGTGTCTTCTTTTAAAAAAGATGTTGTAACAAACATTAAATTTTCAGAATATTTTGAGGGATATGGATTGTATGAAGATTTAGAATATTGTTTACGTGTTTCTAAAAACTACAAATTATATGTAAATACAGGCGCAACGTTACAACATTACCATGAAGAAGGAGGCCGTCCAAATAAATATTTATATGGTAAAATGGTGGTGAAAAATGGTTGGTATGTGTGGAGAACAAAATATTCAAATCCATCTATTAAATCTCGTTTTAAATGGAATATGATCGCTCTTTTACTAACAATAATTCGTTTTTCAAATATTCTAACAACAAAAAACAGAGTAGAGGCATTCACTGAATCGATGGGTAGAATTATAGGTTGGTGGAGTTTAATTTTTAATAAACCGAAAATAGAATCATGATTTTTGGAATTATAACACATGCTGTTCACAAAATTAAAGATGGACAAATTTACGCTTACGAACCATACGTAAGGGAGATGAATTTATGGGGAAAATATGTGGACGAAATTATTATTGTTGCTCCTGTATCTGTTAATGAAATTAGAAGTATAGATGCTTCTTACAGTAATTCAAATATAAAAGTAATTGCGATTCCTAATTTTGACATTACATCTATTAAAAATATAATCCGATCAATATTAGTAATTCCTAAAATTTGCAATAGTATTTACAAAGTGATGAAGCAAGTAAACCACATACATTTGCGTTGTCCTGGAAATGTGGGTCTACTTGGCTGCTTGATACAAGTATTTTTTCCTTCAAAAATTAAAACTGCCAAATATGCAGGTAATTGGGATCCAGAAAGTAAACAACCACTCACTTATAAATTTCAAAAGTGGATTTTAGGAAATACGTTTCTATCTAAAAATATTAAAGTATTGGTCTATGGTGAATGGTTAAAACAGTCTAAAAATATACTTCCTTTTTTTACTGCTAGTTATCAAAAACATGAGATTGAAGAAATACCAGAAAAAGATTTTAACACAAAAATTAAACTCTTATTTGTTGGAGCTTTTTCTATTGGTAAACAACCGCTGTTATCTGTAAAAACAACTCAAAAACTAATTAGTAAAGGATATAATGTATCATTAGATATGTTTGGCAATGGCTCAGAATTTATAAAAGTTGAAAAATATATTAGTGATAAAAAATTATATGAAGACATTAAATTACATGGTAATCAATCAAAAGAAACTGTAAAACAAGCATTCAAAAATAGTCATTTTTTAATTTTTATTTCTAAATCTGAGGGATGGCCAAAAGTTGTTGCAGAATCTATGTTTTGGTCTTGTTTGCCGGTTTCAACAAAAGTTTCGTGTGTTCCAACTATGTTAGATTATGGAAAAAGAGGCTGTTTGATTAATGATAATTTACAAGATGCTGTAATTAAAATAGAGGAATACCTAAATAACGAAAAAATGTATTCAGAGAGTGTTGGAAAAGCTAAAAATTGGTCTCAACAGTATACATTAGATACTTTTGAATCTGCTATAAAAGAACTGATATGAATAAAAAAATAAAGGTACTTCAATTAATAGATTCTTTACAGGTAGGTGGCGCTGAAGTATTGGCTGTAAATATTGCAAATACTTTATCTAAACAAAGGATAGTATCTCATTTATGTGCTACCAGAAAAGAAGGCCCATTAAAAGAAAATATAGAACCAGCAGTAGGGTATTTATTTTTAGAAAGAAAAAAAACAGTTGATATTAAATCAATCAAAAAACTAAAAAAATATATTAAAAAGAACAATATTTCAATCATTCATGCACATTCAACATCTTATTTTATAGCCATTTGCGTTAAATTCATATATCCAAAATTAAAAGTAATATGGCATAATCATACAGGTAACTATTTAAATTTAAAAGGTAAAAGATTATTGATTCTAAAAATTTTAAGTAAATATATTAACTATATAATAAGTGTTAATCAAGAACTATATTTATGGTCTAAAACTATTTTAAAAAACTCAAATGGTAGTTATGTGAGAAATTTCCCCTTCTTTATAAATCGCCAAAAAAAAACAAAATTATTTGGTGAAGAAGGAAAAAGAATTCTTTGTTTGGCAGGATTAAGAAAAGAAAAAGATCATATCAATTTATTGAAGGCATTCAATATTGTAGTAAAAGAGAAACCAAATTACACATTACATTTAATTGGTAAAAACTATAATGATTCATATGGTAAATCAATTCAAAATTTTATAATAAATGAGAAATTAGAGAATAATGTTTTTCAATATGATGTATGTTCAGATATTAAAAACATTCTAGAACAGGCAGCTATAGGAGTTTTATCCTCAGAGTCTGAGGGGTTGCCAATTTCCTTATTAGAGTACGGTTTGGCAAAACTACCAGTTGTGGTAACTAATGTAGGAGAATGTTCTAATGTAGTTAATAATAAGCATGTTGTAGTATCACCCAAAAGAAGTGATAAACTAGCAAATGCTATTGTGTCTTTAATTAACGACAAAGTGTTAAGAGAAAAAGTAGCATTAGAATTGCATACAGAAGTTCTTGAAAATTATTCAAGAGAAAGTACTATGAAAAAAATTATAAAAATATATAGAGAGATACTTTGATAGAAAAAATAGCACATAATAGAGTCATATTTGTAGGAATTCACATTCTTATTGGTTATTTGTGTACATTTTCATTTTTTCCTAAAATCTATACTTTGGTTATTTTTCTAATAGCCATTCCTCAAATTATATTTAAAAAAAATAAAAATGAAGAAGCCTTTTTATTTGCGGCATATTTAGCTGCCGGGGAGGTTTTTTTAAGAATGACGGATGGTGTTATCTTATATGAAACAGGCAAGTACGGTGTTATATTATTATTAGTCCTTGGTGTTTTTGTTGGAAAATTTAAACAAAAATTCTCCGTTAGTTTAACTTTTTACCTGTTATTATTACTGCTAGGTATTATTTTTACGCGAGTTCCTGAAGGAGAATATATTAGAAAAGCCATTGCCTTTAATCTAAGTGGTCCGTTTGTTTTGGGAATAGCAGGCTTGTATTTTTATAAAAGAAGTATTACAAAAGAAAATTTAATGAATGCATTATTTTTTATGATACTCCCTCTATTTTCAATGGTTACCTATCTCTATTTTAAAACACCAGATTTAAAAGATATTGTTTTTGGAGGTGCTGCAAATTTTGCTACCTCAGGTGGTTTTGGTCCAAACCAAGTTGCTACTGCTATTGGTTTGGGTATTTTTATTATTGCGGTGTTTATTTTAATGAAAGAACGAATTACCAGATTTTTACTACTAGATGTATTTCTTTTATTATACTTTATTTATAGAGGTTTGTTAACTTTTTCTAGAGGAGGATTAATAACAGGTGTTATAGCACTAATTTGTTTTTCATTGTTTTATACCTTGTATAAAAAAATTTCTTTAGCGTCTTTTATTACCTATGTTGGTATTGTAGTCGTTTTTACAATAGGTATTTGGCTTTTCACTTCTAACATTACAGGTGGTATGTTAGACAATAGATATACTGGTAAGAATGCAAGTGGCGTACAAAAGGAAGATATAAGTTCTGGTAGAGGAGATATTTTAGCTGAGCAAATAAAAAGTTTTACAGAGAACCCTCTTGGTATTGGGGTTGGAAATGGTAAATATAAACGGCAGGGAGCTATTAGCAATGTAACTGCCGCTTCACATAACGAAGTAGGAAGGTTAATAGAAGAACATGGAATTATTGGTTTTATTATATTATTACTATTACTACTATTACCACTAGCAAATTTCTGGTATGGAAATAATTATCAAAGAGCATTTATAAGTGCATTTTATATATTTTGGTTTTTAACTATTAATCATTCAGCAATGCGTATTGCCTTTCCAGGTTTTATTTATGGGTTGAGTTTAATAAATATTACACATGAAAAAGATTAAAATTTTATACATAGGTAATAACTTAGTTGAGAAAACAAATTATGCTACCTCCATGGATATTTTGAGTAGTTTGTTAAAATTAGAGGGGTTTACAATTTACAAGAGCTCTTCAAAATCTAACAAAATACTTAGGTTGTTAGAGATGTGTTTTGCCATTTTTCATTATAGGACTAAAGTTAATTATGTATTAATAGATACCTTTAGTACCTCTAACTTTTATTATGCCTTATTAACTTCTCAGTTGTGCAGATTGTTTAGACTAAAATATTTACCCATCCTTCATGGTGGAAATTTACCGTATCGTTTAAAACAAAACCCAAAATTATCATCTCTAATTTTTAACAACTCTTTTCAAAACGTTGCTCCTTCTGGCTATTTAAAATATGAATTCGAAATAAAAGGATATAAATCACTATTAATTCCAAATGTAATTCCCATAATTAAATACAATTTTAAGAATAGACAGAGATTACAACCTAAATTATTATATGTAAGATCATTCGCTAAAATATATAACCCCACTATGGCTATTGAGGTTTTGAAAGAATTAAAAAAAATCTATCCAGAAGCAATTCTATGTATGATAGGCCCAGATAAAGACGGTACATTAAAAGATGTAAAACACCTTATTAATACATATGACTTACAAGACAGTGTTGAAATTACAGGAGTATTATCAAAAAGCGAATGGCATAAAAAATCTGAAGAGTTTGATATTTTTATTAATACTACAAATGTAGATAACACACCAATAAGCGTTATAGAAGCCATGGCTTTGGGGTTACCCATTGTTTCAACTAATGTTGGAGGAATGCCCTATTTAATTGATAATAATAAAGATGGAATATTAGTTGTCAAAGAAGAGCCTCTATTAATGGTAAATGAAATACATAAAATAATTGAAAAAAATAATATTTCACTTACAATTAATGCAAGAACTAAAGTTGAAAACTATGATTGGAATGTAGTAAGAAATCAGTGGTTAAACTTATTAAAATAATGGTATACAATAAATTTATTAAAAATCTAATCCTCCCCTTAGGAGATTTATTAAATAGATCAAATTATGTTGAAAGGCTCAAATATTGGAGAAAATTAGATCTACTTTCTGAGGAGAAACTTTTGGATATTCAAGGTAAAAATTTAAGTTCGTTATTAAAACATACTGTTCAAAATGTAGCCACTTACTCAACAATTAACTTAAAAGGGACTAATCCATATTTATGGATTAACGAGTTTCCTGTCTTAACAAAAGAAATTATACGAGCTAATTCCAAAAGTCTAATCTCAAAAAATATATCTTTAAAATCACTTATTAAGTACAGTAGTAGTGGATCAACAGGTGTTCAAACATCGGTATTTATGAATAAAAAAGAACAAGCCAATATAAGAGCTATCTTAACTCATTGGTGGGAGTGGAGTGGTTACAGTATAGGTTCAAGAATAGCTCAAACAGGAATGTCACCAGATAGAGGATTATTAAAATCTATTAAAGATTTATTATTTAAAACCTACTATATAGTAGCTTTTAGTTTAACCGAAAATGAACTTAAGTTAATTTGCAATAAACTACAAAAGATTAACAATTATTATTTGGTTGGTTATGCTTCTTCTTTGAATGTAATAGCTGAATATGCTTTAATTAATAAATATAATATAAAATTAAAAGCGGTTATTAGCTTAGGGGATAAATTATTTGATCATTATAAAACAAATTTAGAGAAGGCTTTTCAGTGTAAAGTATTTGACACCTATGGCTGTAATGAAGGTTTTTTAATAGCAAGTCAAAAAGATTTAGAATATAAATATATAATGTCACCCCATGTTTATTTAGAAATATTAGATAATGACAATAATCCTGTTCCTGATGGTGAAATGGGACATGTTGTTGTTACTCGTTTAGATGCATATTCGATGCCTCTTATACGTTATAAGATAGGTGATTTAGCAATAAAACTTCCTAGGAATAAATATCCTGAAAAAAGAGAATTTCAATATCCTTTACTTCAACAAATAGTAGGTAGAGAAACAGATATTATTGAATTACCAAATAAAAAGAAATTAATTGTACATTCTTTTACTGGAATCTTTGAATACATTACAGAAATAAAACAGTTTCAAGTAGTACAAAATGATTTGAAAGGAATTTTAATACGCTATATAAAGTCAGATAATTTTTCGCAAAGTACGTTAACTCATATTGTTAATGAATTACAAAAATATATACAAGAACCATCATTTAAAATAAATTTTGAGGAAGTCTCAAATATTGCTAATTCAAATTCAGGTAAACCACAAATTATTATAAGTACCCTAAAAAACTAAAAAATGTTAATTACTATTATAGCAGGAGCAAGACCAAATTTCATGAAAATTGCTCCGATTATTCATGAAATCATCAAACAGAAAAGTGAAGGTAACTTAATTGATTTCCAATTAATTCATACTGGTCAACATTATGATGAAAAATTAAGCGGAACATTTTTTGAAGAATTAAAAATACCATCACCAGACGTAAATTTAGGAATTGGCTCTGGAAGCCAAGCAGAGCAAACAGCTGGTATTATGATTGCATTTGAAAAAGAAATACTTAAAAATATTCCAGATATTGTATTGGTTGTTGGAGATGTTACTTCAACCA
>Ga0233426_10001015_pt1 | contig 27279 bp, 24 predicted proteins | sample SI_118_April2016_6_FD_179875 | JGI IMG/M metagenome (GOLD analysis project Ga0233426, IMG submission 179875) | Seawater microbial communities from Saanich Inlet, British Columbia, Canada - SI_118_April2016_10_MG | ecosystem: Environmental > Aquatic > Marine > Inlet | place: Canada: British... | reverse complement strand
GGAACACAACATCATGACGTTTCAAGTTCAACGTTTTTTCGAGATTTTAAAAACACGTAAAGAAATAGGTTCAGAGCTGGGTTTGTCTAAAGAAATGGTCTACGAGCTTTTTGAGCTGATCCATAAGCATTCAATAAATATTCAAAATAAAATTTAGAAGAGGGATTTAAATATTTGATGATGTGTTGATTTTAAGGTTTTTACGCAGAGAGACAAAGGAAATTTCCATAGAAAATTAAAAGATTGTTTCTGACATTTATTTTTTTAGTGGAGAAAACGTAAAAAATGTGCTTTATCAAAATACTGTTTGAGATTAAGGCCGGAGGAAGGAATTGAGTTCATTTTGTTAGCCATTTTAGAGTTTTAGTAGCGTAAAAAAGAGAAGTCTTGGCCTTTTTGGTTCGTTTTTGCGTTAAGGCAAAAAGGAACAAGATTTTAAATAATTTTAAATTTACTACCCATTGTTTTGATAATCATCCTTTTGATACATCCTTTAATTACCGGATATGCATATTATTTTGAGAACTTCAATATTTAAATTCAACCTATCATTATGTCAGAAAAAAAATGGGTTTTAAAAGCTAAGCCAGACAGTCAAAAGGTCTTTAAACTCAGTAAAGAACTTGGGGTTTCCAAAGCAATTTGTTCCTTATTGGTGAGCAGAGAAATAGATACCTTCGAGAAGGCTAAAACATTTTTCAGACCACAATTAACAATGCTCCACGATCCTTTTTTAATGAAGGATATGGGCGAGGCGGTTCAGCGGATAACTTCTGCAATTTCAAATAAAGAACCCATTAGAGTATACGGCGATTACGATGTAGATGGAACTACTTCGGTGAGTTTGATGTATAGTTTTCTAAAGAGTCAAAATGGAGTATGCGACTATTATATCCCAGATAGATACAACGAAGGCTACGGTATTTCTTACTTGGGAATAGACGATGCAATTGCCAAAGGGATTAGCCTAATGATTACCTTAGATTGTGGCGTAAAAGCGATTGAAAAAATTGCCTACGCTAAGTCTAATGGCTTAGATATTATTGTTTGCGATCATCACCGTCCAGGAGAAATACTTCCCAATGCATTTGCCGTTTTAGATCCTAAAAGAAGGGACTGTGACTATCCATTTAAAGAATTATGTGGTTGTGGGGTCGGTTTCAAACTGATGCAAGCCTATTTAAAACACCATAAGCTAGATGAGAAAATTGCCTTAGAATACCTAGACTATGTTGCTGTTGCTATTGGCGCAGACATCGTTCCAATAGTAGGGGAAAATAGAGTGCTGGCTTTTTATGGATTAAAATTATTAAACTCCAAACCTCGAAAGGGGATGTTGGCTTTAATGAAAGAACATAAACGCGTTGGTAAAATGACCATTACCGACGTGGTATTTGCCATTGCCCCGCGTATAAATGCAGCAGGTAGAATGAAACACGCAAATAATGCCGTACGTTTATTAATTGAAGAAAACGAAGATGAGGCAATTAAAACAGCCAATGAAATTGAAGAGTTTAATACCGATAGAAGGTCGCAAGATCAGCGAATAGCTAAAGAAGCACATGCTCAAATAATAGAAAACAAGGAAGAAGAAAGAGTTTCTACCGTAGTATATAATCCAGAATGGCATAAAGGAGTTATTGGAATTGTAGCTTCCAGACTCATTGAAACCTATTATAGACCCACAGTTGTATTTACCAAAAGCAAAGGTGGCGTGTTAGCAGCATCGGTACGGTCGGTAAATGGATTTGATGTGTATGAAGCTTTAGAAGCCTGTAAAGAACATATAGATCAGTTTGGCGGCCATATGTATGCTGCAGGGCTCACCTTGAAAGAGAAAAACTACGTAGCTTTTAAAGAAGCTTTCGAAAAAGTGGTTTCTGAAACGATTACAGAAGAACAAAAAGTAGAAGTATATAGCATAGACGCAGAGATGGATTTTTCAGATATAACAGAAGGACTCAATAATATACTCAAGCAATTTGAACCTTTTGGACCTGAAAACATGGCACCTTTATTTATTACAAAAAATGCTTTGGACAAAGGATACAGTAGAGCTGTGGGAGCAGAAAAAGAACACCTTAAACTACATATGTGTACCGAAAAGGAAAGGCTTTCTGAAATGAATGGTATTGCTTTTAAATTAGGGAAACACGATTCTTATATATCTAAAGGACTTCCTTTCGACATCTGCTATGCGATACAAGAAAATGTATGGCAAGGTAAAACTACTATTCAATTAGGGGTAAAGGATATTAAAATTGTGTAAAGTTAATATAGGTTTTGGTAATTGGTAGTAAATTAATAAAAGGGGCTTTGAGTGCCTCAGCCTGACAACAAAGAAATAAACAAATGCCTATTACCCATTCCCTACTACCTACTTACACCTTTTCCATTACCTTAGAGCCATGAAAGAAAAAATATTTTTTGCACATGCCAATGGATTTCCAGCTGAGGTATATGGCGATTTATTTTCACGAATTCCAAATTATGAGATTGACTATATACCATTATTAGCACATAGTAACTACAGAATCAAGTATTCATGGAGCGATGTAGTACCCGAAATCATTGCCTACTTTGAAGAAAACTACACGGAGCCAGTATGGACAATAGGGCATTCGTTTGGGGCAATATGTTTAGCTTTAGCTGCACAACAAAAACCCGAATTATTTAAAGGGATTATCATGATGGATCCACCGCTACTTTCTAAAAAAATACGCTGCATTTTGGCAGTATCACAGTGCTTCGGAGTTTCTAAATACATTATGCCCTTGGCAAAGAAATCTGCCAAACGCTCCGATCATTTTCCCTCTAGAGAATTTGTAGCCTCAAAACTGCGAACCAAGTTTCTGTTTAAAAACTTCGGAGAACAATCCTTTCAAAACTACATTAAATACGGATTCACAGACCTTAAAGAAGGAATTACACTACGCTTTAAAAAAGAGGTGGAGACCAAAATTTTCGCATTAACACCTCCATTTTACAAGAAAATAATACTCAACGTTCCTAGTTTTTATCTGTATGCGACAGAAGGAACTATTGCGGTTACGAGATCCATAGACAAAGTGGAACCTCTTTTTCCAAACACCACTTTTATAGCTTTTAATGGAGGGCATTTATTTCCATTGGAACAGCCCAAAAAATGCGCAAACGAGCTTTTAAATATCCTTAAAAAAAATAATTAATTCTTATGAAAAACGCATTCCTTGTCATCACTGCATTACTTTGCTTCAACCTAAATGGGCAATCCTACACATCCTATTTTACTGGAAATTCTACCGATAAAATTACAAATCCAGACTACGGTGTTTGCCTCATGGGAGGTTCAACTGAGGACGATAGAGCAATGGTTTGGTTTTTAGAAAAGGCGAATGGCGGAGATATTTTAGTGCTTAGGGCAAGTGGATCTGACGGATACAACAATTATTTTTATGAGGAATTAGGTGTAGAAATAAACTCGGTAGAAACCATTGTTTTTAATAATACCAGTGCCTCTAACGACTCGTATGTTTTGCAGAAAATTGCCTATGCAGAAGCTATATGGTTGGCAGGTGGCGATCAATCGGATTATATAAATTATTGGAAAGACTCTGAAGTCGAAGCATTGTTAAACGAGCACATCAACATAAAAAAAGGAGTGATTGGTGGAACTAGTGCAGGTATGGCTGTTTTAGGGAGTTCTTATTTTTCTGCAGAAAATGGAACGGTGAACAGCTCCGAGGCGCTCCAAGATCCATATAATAGTGATATAACTTTGGGACACAACGACTTCCTAGAAGTCCCTTTATTGGAAAACACTATTACAGACACACACTTTAGCGAACGAGAGCGAGAAGGGCGTTTGGTTGCCTTTATGGCAAGAATGAATAACGAACTCGAAACAAGAATATTTGGAATTGCTTGTGATGAGTATACCGCTGTATGCATAGACTCTAGCGGAATCGGAGCCGTTTATGGAGAGTGGCCAGAATACGATGATTTCGCCTTTTTTGTACAGATGAACTGCGAGACAGGAAATGCTCCCGAACTGATGCAACAAGGCATCCCTTTTATGTGGGATTTTGATTCTAAAGCAACTACCGTATATAAAGTTGGAGGGACTACAGATGGCGCTCATTATCTCGATTTAAACGATTGGGAAACTGGCAATGGAGGCGAATGGCTGCATTGGTCAGTAGAAAATGGAGTGTTTTATTCTGTAAATGGAGAAGCTCCTAATTGTGAAGGAGTCGGAATTGAAACTGTTGAAAGATCAAATCCTCGTAAGCTAGTAAAGTCCCTGGATGTTTTAGGAAGAATCGTAAACAGTCACTATTTTGGAATTGTCATAGACCTGTTTGATGATGGATCGACGGAGAAAAAGGTCATTGGGGAAAGGTCAAAATAGTCGTGCTATCAAAAATCTATTTAAAGTGTGGCTTGGTCTTCGAAAGCCCCTACCTAGCTGTAGGTAAATCAGACAAACAAATACGTATTTTTAACCGACCTCTATTCTTTTAGTTGAAGAAACGTATAAAATGTGTGTAGTAAAATGTTGTTTGAGATAAACGACGATAAGGAGTTTGTCGAGTTCATTTTACTAGCCATTTTAAAGTTTATGAAATGTTAAGAAAGAATATAAGTCATGATTTTTATTCGCATTACTAAATAAATTATTGAGCTCATGATTTTCAATTCTTTCTTTTCATCGAGGAAAAGGACTACAACGAATAGGTTTGAAGGTCGTTAAAGGCGATATTGGAAAAAATTATTAAATAGTGATTGGTAAATCGTGAAGCTACCTATCGGCAGTCAGGTGGTTGACCTTCTTTTATTTACTTCTTTCTCCCGTATTATTCTTCCTATTTCCTAATCCCTTCTTCCTATTCACCATTTACCCCTTAAAAAACGGATGTTTAGAAAGCTTCAATCCTGCTAGCGGATGGTACTCCCCTACTAAACCTAAAGGAGTTTGATTACGTATATCGTGAACAATATCTATAGAAGTTCTTGCATCCTCAATTCCAAAACCATTACCAGCAATAATTTGTTTATACGATTCCGTATGTAAATCTGTGAATCCATCAGAGAATTCTACCTCTTCTGTATCTACGGTAATAGATCTATAGGTAGTTTGTCCAAGCTCCTTAATTTCTTTTGGGAGTGTACTGCCATTTATAGACAAGAACCATCTAACATTGGCTTTTTCTAGTTCTAAAATACCTGCAGCTCTATCGTGACTGTGTAACTGAACGGTATTGCTTTTTACAACTCCAAAAATCCAAGTAAGCATGTCAAAAAAGTGAATCCCTATATTGGTCGCTATCCCACCAGATTTAGAAACATCTCCTTTCCAGGAAGCGTAATACCATAAACCACGAGAAGTGATGTAGGTTAAATCTACCTCATGAATTTTATCGGCAGGACTGTTTTTAATTTTCTCTTTTAAAGCTATAATACTCGGATGTAAGCGTAATTGAAGTATATTCCACACTTTATTACCCGTTTCTTTTTCTAAACGCTCCAGTGTGTCTAAATTCCATGGATTTAAAACCAAGGGTTTCTCACAAATAGCATCAACTCCCCATCGCAAAGCAGATTTTATATGAGCGTCGTGCAAATAATTAGGCGAACAAACAGAAACAAAATCTACTCCCGAAGAAGTATTTTGAAGCTTGTCCATGTAACGATCGAAGCGTTCGAACCCCGTAAAAAAAGAAGCTTCCGGAAAATGCGAATCCAAAAAACCCACATTATCGTGCGGGTCGGTAGCAGCTACCAAAGAATTTTGAGTTTCTTTAATCGCTTTTATATGTCTAGGAGCTATGTAACCCGACAAGCCAATTACAGCAAAGTCTTTCATACGCTATTTACCAATCCGTTTTGTAATCTATATTTTTTTCCACTCGCATCGCAAGTCGCAAAGCCTTCCGAATCGAAATCCAATCGCTCACCAAAAGCACTCATCCACCCTATCTGCTTCGAAGGATTCCCCACAACTAAAGCATAGGCTTTAACATCTTTTGTTACCACTGTTCCAGCACCTATAAAAGCGTATTCGCCTAGTGTTATACCACACACTATTGTAGCATTTGCTCCTATGGTAGCACCTTTTTTAACCAGCGTTTTTTCATAAACACCTCTTCGGTTAACCTCCGATCGAGGATTGTTCACATTCGTAAACACACAAGAAGGACCTAAAAAAACATCGTCCTCGCAAACAACGCCTGTATAGATAGAAACATTGTTCTGAACCTTTACATTATTCCCAAGTACTACCTCTGGAGATACAACTACATTTTGCCCTAGGTTACAATTTAAACCCAAAGTAGCACTCGACATAATATGCGAAAAATGCCAAATTTTAGTTCCAGCACCTATGGTACAAGCTTCGTCGATTACAGCCGTTTCATGTGACTGATATGTTTGTGTGTCTTTCATTAGCGCTAAGATAAAAAAAGTCTTCGATAAAAACTCAGACGGACAGGTGATGAGTGAAAAAGTCAAGAGCAATAAAAGGGGCTTCGTTGCCTCTGCCTTACAACAAGAAAAAGGAATTGGGGAGTTGGGGAGAAGGAAATAGGTTAAAATAGTCGTTAAAGGGCTGGGTTGCGCTTCGAGAGCCTCAGCATGACAATTAGTTAGTAATTAGTTTAAAGTGAAAATAAACCTGTTTTTTCCGTCCTCCATTCTTTTAGAGAAAGAAGGGTATAAAATGATTTGAAAATGAAAAAATACTTCTCCAATTTTTTTATTTACCGACCTCTTTTATTTTAGTGGAAGAAACGTATAAAATGAGCGTAAACAAAATGCTGTTTGACTTAAACGACCAAAGGGAGTTTGAGGAGTTCATTTTGTTAACCATTTTAAAGTGTCTGAAACGTTAAGAAATAAAATAAGTCATGATTTTTTGGAACTTTTTCATCAAGGAAAAAGTGGAAGCAATAAAGGGTGAAACTTAGCATAGAAAGGTACTTCGAAAAGCTCAGCATGACATTTCTTCGACAATACAGAAAGGGTGAAGGGATGAGTCAATAGTTTCTACATATAGAAACTATTTATTATAATTGTGACTATATAATAAATTATAATGAGATATTTTAAAACCCTATTTTTAGAAGAAGCAGGGAAGTTTATGCCTAATACCGATGCAAAAACAATTAAAAAAATAATTTATACTATCGAAATTGCTGAAAGAACTAAAGACCCAAGACTTTTCAAAAAAGTACACGAAAATATATGGGAATTCAGAATTAGATATGGAAAACAACAAATTAGGCTTTTGGCTTTTTGGGATAAATCTAAAAGCCAAGAAACTTTAGTTGTAGTCAGCCAAGGGTTTATAAAGAAGACTAGTAAAATACGGAGTACCGAAATTAATAAGGCTCTAAAACTGAGAGCTGATTACTTCAACTAAACGATAAAATAAAAAACTATGAAAACGAAAGACGTAAAAACTTATACCCTAAACGAAATTAAGAATGAATTTATCGGGCATTTAGGCACAGAGGGAAGAGAAGAATACGAATACGAACTTCGGATGGATCTTTTGGGTGAAATGATTAAAGCAGCGCGAAAAGAAAGAAAATTAACTCAAGAACAATTGGGAAAACTTATAGGCGTGAAAAAAGCACAAATTTCTAAACTCGAAAGTAGTGCCAACAGTGCTACCATAGACACAATACTAAAAGTATTTAAAGCACTGAAAGCGGAAATTAATTTTAATGTAAAGCTTGAAAGTGACATTTTAGTTCTTTCTTAATGAGGTACTCGAAGGATACAATGGGAAGGTACTTCGACAAGCTCAACATGACATTTATTCGAGAGCCTCATACGGACAATAAAAAGGAGTAGGTAATAGGGAATGATTTATAAGAGGATATTATAACCGAGCATCTACAAGTGTGCGATTGATGAATGCTTTGGTATCAAAAATTACTGCATTAAACTTTTTAAAAGCGGCAAAATCTATGCTTAAAAACTCCTTATGACTAACGGCTAAAACGACCCCCTGATACTCTTCCACATTAAAATCGGGTAAAAGATTAATTCCATAGGTTAAGCTCACCTCTTCTTTATTAGCCCAAGGGTCGTACACATCCACATCAATATTATAATCTACCAATTCGGTGTACACATCTATAACCTTGGTATTTCGAATATCCGGACAGTTTTCTTTAAAAGTAAAACCTAAAATTAAAATCTTTGACTTTGTTACTGGAACGCCCTTTTTAAGTAAAAGCTTAACCATTTTATGAGCCACAAAAGACCCCATTTGATCATTTACTTTCCGACCAGACAACAATACAGCTGGATGGTAACCGAGTGTTTTTGCTTTATGTGCTAAGTAATACGGATCTACCCCAATGCAATGCCCCCCAACTAAACCGGGTTTAAAAGGAAGGAAATTCCATTTTGTACCGGCTGCAGCTAATACATCGTGGGTATCAATATTCATCTTATCGAACATTAATGAAAGCTCATTCATAAAAGAAATATTCACATCTCTTTGAGCATTTTCAATAGCTTTCGATGCTTCTGCCACTTTTATACTTGGCGACAAATAGGTTCCTGCAGTAATTATAGTCTTATACAGGTTATCCACCCTTAAAGCTACATCATGCGTAGAGCCAGAGGTAACCTTCATAATATTTGGCAATCTATTTTCTAAATCTCCTGGGTTTACACGCTCAGGTGAATAGCCACAGAAAAAGTCTTTGTTGTAAGTTAAACCACTCACCTGCTCTAATATAGGTACACAATCCTCCTCGGTACACCCTGGGTATACTGTAGATTCATAAATAACTAAATCACCTTTCTTTAAAAACCCCGCAACTAAAGTTGAAGCATTAAATAAGGGCTCTAAATCTGGTTTATTATCTGAAGTAATTGGGGTAGGAACAGTAATAATGTAAATCGTGCAGTCCTTTAAATCTTCAGGATTGGAAGTCGGAAAAAATCCCTGCTCTTTTTGGTCTGTAGACAAAAGGGAATGTAAATCACCACGTGCTAATTCCTTGGTATGATCCACCCCTTTTAAAAGACGTTCAATTTTTTGAGTTTGAATATCGTACCCTACAACTGGATAGTGTTTTGAAAACTCCACCGCCAAGGGTAAACCTACATATCCGAGCCCTATTACAGCGATTTTATGTTGCATATTTTTTTCCTGATGCGCTAAGATAACAAAAGTCTTCGATAAACTCAGGCTGACAAACAGGAAATGGGGAGAAGGCAATAGGTCAAAATAGTCTTGCTGTCAAAAGGAATTTAAAGACTGGAATGGTCTTCGAGAGCCCTACCTTTCGGTAGATAAAACAGCATGACAGAAACAATTTGAAGATTTGAAAATATGTCAATTTGAAAATTATTGTTACACTGGAAAGGTCTTCGAGTGCCTCAGACTGACAGTAAAAAGAGGAAATAGGTAATAGGGAGCAGGTAATAGTCCTTAATTTCTACAATGGTAACAACAATCTAATTGTCTTACTGAGGCAACGAAGGATACAATGGGAAGGTACTTCGAAAAGCTCAGCATGACATTAATATTTATCAGTATATCGCGATTGTCGAAGACCGCTCCGACATAGCCTATAAAAGACCATTGACTGCATGCCTATTTTTCTAAACTTAAAAACTTAATTAATATGTGTAAGAATTTGTTGTACTACAGAAGGGTCTAATAAGGTGCTGATATCTCCAAAAAACTCTTTCTCCCCAGAAGCTATTTTACGAAGAATCCTTCGCATTATTTTCCCAGAACGTGTCTTCGGAAGTCCCTTTACAAATTGAATTTGATTAGGCTTTGCTATCGAGCCAATTTGATCACTTATTTCAGCTATTATCTCAGCCTTTATAGTTTGAGTAGATACAAGCATATCTGATGTAATAACAAACGCATAAATTGCTTGTCCTTTTATTGGATGTGGAAAGCCTACTACTGCAGACTCAACCACAGCGCTGTGAGTATTAATAGCATCTTCAACTTCAGCAGTTCCTATTCGATGACCAGATACATTTATTACATCATCTACTCGACCCGTTATTCTATACATTCCATTCTCATCACGTTTACAGCCATCCCCTGTAAAATACTTGCCAGGATAAGCACTAAAATAAACTTCTTTACAACGCTTATGATCTCCATATGTAGTACGTATCATTGAAGGCCATGGGTATTTAATACAAAGATTCCCTTCTACACCATTGCCCTTTATCTCATTTCCTTCAGCATCTACCAAACAAGGTTGAATCCCTGGAAGTGGCAAAGTTGCATAAGTTGGCTTAAGCTTTGTAATACCTGCTAAAGGAGCAATCATCATTCCTCCTGTTTCAGTTTGCCACCAAGTATCTACAATAGGGCAATTTTCTTTTCCGATATGCTTATGATACCATTGCCAAGCCTCTTCATTAATAGGCTCCCCAACAGTCCCTAATACTTTTAAGGAATCTAATTTATAGGGTTTCACAAAACCCAAACCACAAGCCTCTAAAGCCCTAATTGCTGTAGGAGCGGTATAGAATATATTTACTTGGTGTTTATCAATCACCTCCCAAAACCTACCTGCATCAGGATAAGTTGGTACTCCTTCAAACATTAATGTTGTAGCACCTGCCAATAAAGGACCGTAAATCACATACGAATGGCCAGTAATCCAACCAATATCAGCCGTACACCAAAACACATCGTTCCCTTCATATTGAAACACATTCCTGAAAGAATATTCAGCATATACCATATAACCAGCCGTAGAATGTACAACGCCTTTAGGCTTACCTGTGGAACCAGAAGTGTATAAAATAAAGAGTTCATCTTCTGCATTCATTGTAGTGGCTACACAGAGAGAAGACACACCCTCTATTAATTCATGCCACCATAAATCGCGATTGACTTTCATGTTTGGTTTGGTGCAAGTTCGCTCTAAAACAATAGTGTGCTCTATAGAAGCACAAGATTCCAAAGCTACATCTACAATAGATTTTAAATCCAATACTTTTGAACCCCGAAAAGAACCATCGGCTGTAATCAATAATTTACATGATGAGTCATTAATTCTATCTGCTAATGCTTTTGCAGAAAAGCCAGCAAACACAACAGAATGAATCACACCTAAACGTGCACAAGCTAAAACAGCAATAGTCAATTCTGGCACCATAGGCATATACAGCGCTATTCTATCTCCTTTAACCACACCTAAGGATTTTAATACATTCGAAAAACGAGATACACGAGCGTGTAATTCTCTATATGATATATGTTTCGCATCTTCAGATGGATCATTCGACTCCCACAAAATAGCAGTCTTGTCTCCCAAAGATTCTAAATGCCTATCTAAACAATTCTCAGTAATATTCAATTGGGCGCCATCAAACCATTTTACTTTAGGCTCTTCAAAATCCCAATCTAAAACGGTATCCCATTTCTTTCGCCACAGAAAAGTGCCTGCCTTTTCTGCCCAAAATTCTTCAGGCTGTTCTATACTTTTTTTATACTCTGATTGATATTCTTCAAAGGAATTTATTTTTTGCATCTCGTATTGTATTTGGTTTTAAATATAGTAAAAGTCTGTTTAAGAAGGGAGAAGGGAATAGGTCAAAATAGTTCTGCAGTCAAAAGGTCATTAAAGACTGGGTTGTGCTTAGAGAGCCTCTACCTATCGGTAGATAAACCAGCATGACAATTAGTTAGTAATTAGTTTTAAGTGAAAATAAACCTGTTTTTTCCGTCCTCCATTCTTTTTAGAGAAAGAAGCGTATAAAATGATTTGAAAATTTGATGATTTGAAAATGAAAAAATACTTCTCCAATTTTTTTATTTACCGACCTCTTTTATTTTAGTGGAAGAAACGTATAAAATGAGCGTAAACAAAATGCTGTTTGACTTAAACGACCAAAGGGAGTTTGAGGAGTTCATTTTGTTAACCATTTTAAAGTGTCTGAAACATTAAGAAATAAAATAAGTCATGATTTTTTGGAACTTTTTTATCAAGAAAAAAGTGGAAGTAATAAAGGAACAAACTTAGAATAGAAAGGTGCTTCGAGAGCCTCAGCATGACAAACAAACAAATCTAATTGTTTTCCTGAGGCAACGAAGGATACAATGGGGTCTAAAAGAGGTTTTCAATGAACTCAGCATGACATTTCATCGTCAAAAGCTCAGCAGGACAAACAAAAAGCCCTCCTTATGGAGGGCTTTTTGTTTTAAAAATCTAATGTTTGGATATAGAGACTAGAAGGAGTACTACTTATTAAGCAGCCAACTACTCGATTGTATTTTATCGCCTAATCCATCTAGAAGTTGAATTCCCATGGTTTCGCAAATATTTTTTTCTGGAATGGTATCGTTGTTTTGATCCCCTCCATTTGCAAAGGCTAAATCGTAAGTTGTACCAAACTCTTTGGCTATCTTCTCTATTGTCTTACAAACCACTCTATCGGTATCTAAAGACAGTATTGCTAAGTCTACCGCTTTTATATTAGAGACAATAATCATGCGTTCCTCTTCTTGCTGAAACTCTTTACTTCCTTTTAAGGCACGCTGATGGTCATTGTTTACAATTACAAACAATTCATCGGTTAAAGCCTTGGCAGTATTAAAGTATTCTAAATGCCCTTTATGTATCGGATTAAAATATCCTGAAACTATGATTGCTTTTTTCTTCATAAATAGGTATGTTCAATTCTTATCTAACTTCTCGTAGACAGAGTTATTAGAAATATATTCGGGTACAAGTTTTTTTATCTGCGTAACCAGTTCTAGATTCGAAACCTGGTTTGATGCGCAGCAAATTCCTTCAATTTGTTGCTTTATTTGCTCTGTATTGAGTTCTGCTACCTTCGCAATCATAATTTTATCGTGGTAGGTAGGTAAGGTATTTTCATCGTTCGCAAGGAGCTCTTCGTAGAGCTTCTCACCGGGTCTTAATCCAGAAATTTTTATGTCTATATCTTCCGGGTATTTTAAGCCTGAAAGTTGAATCATCTTGATAGCAACATCGTGAATTTTTACTGACTCTCCCATATCAAATACATAAATCTCTCCTCCACTCCCCATAATACCCGCCTCGAGTACTAACTGACAAGCTTCTGGAATGGTCATAAAGTAGCGTGTAATATCTTTATGCGTTACGCTAATAGGACCCCCACTTTCAATTTGTTTTTTAAAGAGCGGAATTACCGAACCGTTAGAGCCCAATACATTTCCAAAACGCGTGGTTATAAATTTTGTTTTTCCACTGTTCGCTAAACACGAAATATACATTTCGGCAACACGCTTGGTTGCGCCCATCACATTGGTAGGATTTACAGCCTTATCGGTAGAAACCATTACAAACTTTGCCGCTTTATGTAACAAAGCTAAATCGGCAAGACACTTGGTTCCACATACATTAACGCGTATAGCCTCGTAAGGGTTTTCTTCCATTAAAGGAACGTGTTTGTATGCTGCAGCATGAAAAACAAAATGAGGCTTGTACGAAGAAAACAACTGTTGCATTCTATTCTCATCTCTAATATCGGCTACCTCAGCCACAAAATTTAACGCTCCATTTTGCACAAACTCTTGCTGAAGCTCATACAAAGGCGATTCTGCCTGATCTATTAACACAAACTCTTTTGCATTGCAAGAGGCTACCAGTCGTGCTATTTCAGAACCTATAGAACCTGCAGCACCAGTAATAAAAACCACCTTCCCTTTTAGACTACTCTTGAGTACTGGATTGTCGAGTACAATAGGTGCTCGTTCTAATAAATCCTCAATTTTAACCTGTTTTATTTGACCTATATGCAGCTCTCCATCAATCCATAAATCTACAGCAGGCACAATCTTAACTTTTACATTGTGTGCCATTAAATTATCAGTAATCTCCATTAACTTAGAAGGGCTAATATTTTGAATAGACACAATAACTTCTTTCAAACGATTTCTAAGAATAAATTCTCTTGTTAGTATGGAAGGGGAATAAACCATCACACCATCAATAGATTTACCAATTTTAGATTTATTATCGTCTATAAAACCTACTACATTAAACCCTTGTTTTGTATCTTTTATGAGTGCCGAATGGGTTATAAATCCTGAATCTCCAGCGCCATAAATAAGAATGTTTGTATTTGATTTAAAATCTAACATTATTCTGTTGTAGATAATTTTAAATACAAAACGACTTGCTATTAGTACAACTACATTTAATAAATAATGAATAACAATAATGGATAGAGGAATGGTAAAAGACGGAAATATCTGTAACCAATTATTTATTAATACCAAAACTACAAGCAAAAAACTAAGTAAGGAAACTGCGTACATTACATTAAAGGCGTCTTTTACACCAGTATGCCTTACAACGCCTTTATACGAGCCTACTACTAAAAAGCTTACCAAAGCCAATAGTAATACTAAAGGCTCTTGGTATATAAAATCTTGGGTGTTGAAATTAAAAGAAAAGTTAAAACGTATGAAGTAGGCTAGGAAAAAAGTTTGAAATACCAGCAGACAATCTATTAGCAGTACAAGCCAGCGAGATGCATATTTGTTTACAGTTTTTAAAAGTTGTTTTTTAAGCATTCATCACTACTTTTATTGTGCTAATAACTTGTTTTAAGTCTTCTTTAGTTAAGTTTGAGCCACTTGGCAAGCATAAACCTTTTTCAAATAAATCTTCAGAAACACCATTTAAATAGGCTGGATACTTGCTGAAAACTGGCTGTTCATGCATAGGCTTCCATAGCGGTCTAGCTTCGATATTTTCTTCTGCTAAAGCAAATCTTATTTTTTCTCTTTGTTCAAAAGACTTTGTTAAAATACAACTTAACCATCTATTAGAAAAGAATCCTTCAGGTTCTTGTAAAAATGTAATTTCTTGCTGAGACGCTAGATTTTCTTGATAATAAACATGATTTGCCCTTCTGGCAGCCACTCTATTATCCAATACTTCCATTTGTCCTCTTCCTATACCTGCCACAATATTGCTCATCCGGTAATTGTATCCAATTTCAGAATGCAGATAATGGGGAGCATCATCTCTAGCTTGAGTGGCTAGAAAGATTGCTTTTTTGCAGTATTCATCATTATTAGACACCAAGGCACCACCACCGGAAGTTGTGATGATTTTATTACCATTAAAAGAATACACTCCTAAGTCGCCAAAAGTACCCATTGCTTTTCCTTTATAAGTAGAACCAATAGCTTCTGCTGCATCTTCAATTACAGGAATGTTGTATTTAGTTGCAACAACCATAATTTCATCCATTTTAGAAGGCATTCCGTATAGATGTACCAAAACAATCGCCTTGGGGGTTTTTCCGTTTGAAATTCTATCTATAATTGCCTCTTCTAATAAAACAGGACACATGTTCCAAGTCTCCTTTTCAGAATCGATAAATACAGGTATTGCCTTTTGGTAAACAATCGGATTGGCAGAAGCTGAAAAGGTAAATGATGAGCATAGTACCTCATCATCAATATCTACACCTAACATAATTAAAGCCAAATGAATTGCGGCCGTACCAGAACTTAATACTGATGCTGCCTTTACACCTGTATAACTAATAATATCTTGTTCAAAACCGTTTACATTTGGTCCTAAAGGCGCCACCCAATTGGTGTCGTAAGCTTCTTGAACATACTTCATTTCTGTTCCTCCCATGTGAGGAGAGGATAGCCAAATCTTTGTCATTTATTTTTTAATTAAATTTTGATACTAAGACTGATCTAATTTCATCAAATACTTCAGTATTAATTTTATTACTTATAGAAAAGTTTGGCAAACTAGGCCACCCATAGTCTTTCACCTCAATACCAATAAACGTAACAACTTTAGAATAACGAGGTATAACATGATAATGAACATTATTATCAACCATCATTAATGCCAGATAATTTATTTTCTCCATGCCAAAAAGCATCTCTAAATTATTTTCTATCTCAGAATAAATTATTTTAAGCTCCTGTAGGCCCTTGTATGATACTTCAGAAAATGAAGTGACATCTTTCTTATAAGCCAAAATCAAAGAGCCAATCGTAACTTGATCTGGCCTTAATAAAATTACCCAATGCTCATACTCTTTAATTTTCGTTTGGGGATATCCGAATTTCTTAATAGTTTCATTCATAACTAATTTGATCTATAAATTGTACGAAAAATTAACTTTAAATCACCAAAAAATGAATTGTTATAATAATACTCTAAATTTATTTTTACCTTATCTGGAAATATTATTTGGTCATTATATTTTTTAGGATTATCAACCATAGATAATAGCTCTTCTTCATTTGCGTATTTTAAAGATGCCGGGCCTGTTATACCAGGTTTTAGATCTAAAATAAATCGATCCTCACCTTTTAGTTTGTCAGCATAACCTGGTATATCAGGCCTAGGCCCTACAAAACTCATCTCCCCTTTAAAAACGTTCCAAAGTTGAGGTAATTCATCAATTTTAGTTTTCCTGAAAAACATTCCGCTTTTTGTAATTCTTTTATCATTTGAGGTTGTGATAGTAGTGTCTATACCCGCAACTGACTGCATTGTCTTAATCTTTATTACATAAAACAACTTACCAGACCTACCAACTCTTTTTTGAATAAAGAACCCATTGGATTTTGTTTCAATTGAAGCAATTATCCATGCCAAAATAATAATCCACCATGTAGTAATCAGACCAAAGAATGAAGCAGATAAGTCAAATGTGTGTTTTAATCGATAACTCATGTCATATATGAGTTATAATCATTAAGGGTATCTACAATATACGCGTGAGAAGGATACTTCATTTTCTCCTCATCAGAGGGCATATCCATATATCTTACACCATATCTTATTTTCAAATATTCCTCTGCACAATATGCTACAGGCAGATTTAGATTTTCGAAATTTACGTACCGAGTTTGATTAATATACGCTCTTTTAAATGATGTTTTTTGAAAAGGAGCTCTACCAAAAAAGTGACCAACCAAAGCTGTTTCTTTAGAGTTAAAAGATCTAACAAATTGTAGCATATATTTTTTAATCACACCTCTAATAAATATTTGAGAGACTACTATTGCGATTTTTTTTGTGTAACTATTTGTAATGTACCCCTTAAGCCCTATCGCTCTAGTATTCAAGGCTCTTGCACAAAAATACTGAATATATCTAATATATTTATTTGAAGAAGTATTATTTAAACACATAATGTCTATATAAACACCATGATGCATGGCGCGACCAACAACATCTTTCTCAATAAAAGTTGTTTGATTCATACGAAGTTTACTAAAGAACATTGGCCATTCTTCAGTATCTTCTTTTTGAAAATAATACTTACTCTTATCAACTTTATGTTTAACTATTCTTAACAGTTTTATATAATTGTTATAATCCATAAAGACGTCATAATCGTCATCCCATGGTATAAATCCCTTGTGCCTGATTGCACCAAGGGCAGTACCACCCATTAAATAATACGTTATATCATTTTCGATACAGAATTCATCAAAATACTTAGCTATTTCTAAAATTTTATTGTGAAGTAATTTTAATTCGTTGTTATTCATACTATATCTTCTTTGCTAAATAATAATATCTCGAAATAATAATTTTTAAAATGGGTATATTAGATATAACTCTAGCTATGGAGCGTAAAATTTTGAAAACATATACATTTATCATAAATTTAAATTTACTTGGTTCCCATCTATGAGGGTGTGCACTAAGTATAACATTATCACGTGTATTTATTATATTAATAAGTTCTAGATGGTTATTTATTTCAATATCCCCATTATTTATTAAATCATTATTTTCAATATTTACAATTTCTTTAAAACTATACCCAGCATCAGAAATATAAGTATAACCAGAATTCACTTTCTCGGGTAATTGCACAACCATATCCAAGATGTTAGGGAACATAGCTTGTACTTTTAGATTCCTAAAGAAATCCTTATTCGAACTCCAACCATCTCTAATCATTATTGGGTTTCCGTGCGGGCAAACAGTCCGAACTTCAAAACCATATTTTAAAAACATATTTAAATTGTTTTTAAAATCTATTATAGATTTATCTAGGTCTCCATTGTTTGCGTCTAAAACATCATAATGATAAGTAACTTCATGGCCTAAAGATTTGATTTCTTGTAATAATTTAAAATTACTTCTAACTAAATCTGCCTGAACATAATAAGTTGCCTTAATATTATATTTATGTTCAATTCTTGCTAAATGCAAAGCTTTTAAAACATTTGTTTCAACATCATGTTTAATCGAAATCCACTTAGTGTTATTCTCTTGTAACAAAATTTCATCTACTCTAATAATATTTTTAGAGCTTATATCACTACACAACTTATCCCACTGTTCAAAAATAAACATAAACCTTATTCGTTATTATTTGAAATATTTGTTAAAACCTCTCTAAATTGTGTCGATGAGACTCCTTTAGTGTATGGGAAATATTCAATGGAAGCACCTCGTGCTTCTAGAAACCCTTCTAAATCATTAAATATATCTGATCCCTTCCAGTCATCCCCAACAAATAAGACATTGTAACCTATTTCTAAAAATGATTGCTTCTTATCCCGATGTGTAACTGCAACAACTTTATCTACAAACTGCAAAGACTCAATAATTTCCAATCTATCTTTAAATGGAATAATTGGTGTTTTGTTTTTATACGATTGTACAAGTTCATCAGTACTAATTCCAACTATTAAATATTCACAATGATTTTTTGCTTTTTTTAATAAGTGTAAGTGTCCAATATGAAACATATCATATACACCGGTTGTATAACCAATTTTATTTTTTGACATCTATACTTTTTTTCTTGCTAAATTCTTAAACACAAACCCTCTCAGACCATTACTTAAAACTATCTGCAAAATAAACCTAATAGTAATATTCTTTAAAAACCTGTAGGTTGAAATAATGTTATTTGTATACATAAACTTCTGAATTTTATATTCACTTAAAAAATATTTTACCCCACCCCTTCTTTTATAGAAATCTCTATTTACTCTCGCTTTAACAACTACTTCAGGGAGATTACAAAATTTAAAATTTTTCAAGTACATTCTTATCCAAAGATAATAGTCCTCATTATGATAAAAGTCTAAATAACCCCCTGCGCTTATTACGTCACTCTTCCTAAACATAACTGTCATTTGATTAAAAGGACACCTAATCTTCAAGTATTTCACTATTTGTTTATCTTCTGTAGGTACTACACGTTTAGAAACAATATATTCTTTATTGTCAATAAACTCTTCTATTTGACCGCCGACTATGGATGTTTCTGGATGGTTTAATAAAAATTCGTATTGTAATTCAAATCTATTAGGAACACTGTAATCATCACTATCCATAAGAGCAACAATATCATTGACACACTCATTTAATCCTACTCTTCTTGAGTTACCATGTCCTAGATTATGCTCTAAATCAATAACTTTTAGATATAAATAATTTGACTTAAACTCTGAAATTATATCTTTTGTTTTAATTGAAATAGGACCATCTATTACTAAAACAATCTCTGAAGGAACTAATGTTTGATTAACAACACTTAAAAATGCTTCACGAAAACACTCTGGATCATCTTTGTCATAAACAGACATCGAAACTGAAAAGTTATTACTCATTTCTGTAATAATTCACTTGATTATTTTTGTTATTTTCTATGTACATATACCTTAAAATCAAAATTACTACTACCCATGCAATTGGATGTCCAACTGAACCAATAAAAAGAATCTTAAATAAAAAAGATATTATTACTATTTTAGAATCTCGAGAAATATACCAATACTTTTTCAAAACTTTCAATATATACCTCAATACAAATAAAAAACCAAAGATACCTGTTTCTAGGATGAGATTACTTAAAAACCCACTTGATCTTGAACCTACAATACCACCATTACCAAGAACCCTGTAGTATGAAAACTCACTTACATCAATTTCGCTCATTTTTATAGCTTCTATAGAGCCGTTAAACCAATTCCCCAAACCAGACCCTAAAGGAAAATAAACACCATAAATATATGATGAATATATGGTGATAAGCCTATTTCCAGATGAGTTGGCTAGGAGAAACAATATCTCATTCCAATTTCTGAGAGCAACGATATTCATAATTAAATCAATTGACCTACCACCAGAAAAAGCTATCCCATGATAAATAAATACTAATGAACTGAATAGTAATATTATTATTGACTTTAGCTTGAGATTTAAAACTAAGAAGAATGCAAAGAATGCAAATACCATAAATGATTGTATTATTACTAAAAGGTATAAAGCGAAGAATATATCAGAAAATATACGATGTTTAATTTTAATATAAACATATCTAACTAGCAGATAGAAAAAAATTAATTCATTACCAGCTCTAGCAGGCTCACTAGCGAGTAGCCTTACACCTCTATTAGATTCAATTGATGCAATAGAACTCCCTCTAGGAATAATTAATTTTATAAAATTGTCTGTAAAATCAATTAGATTTAAATATTGAATTAGACCTAATGTCAATGAAAAAAAGAAAATTATCTTAACTAACTTTATAAATTTCATTACCTCTAGCTGTGAAATGGATACCATAAATGCAAATGCATATAGAGTGTTCATATATGATGCTAATGATCTGATAGTGTCAGTTGGCCCATGTATAAAGAGTGATAACATCCAACTAATAATAAAAAAACAAATAACATAAATAAAGTTTTTAGAGTACTTTTTAAAAAACAAAGCAGTCCCAATTATAGCCCATGGGAAAATCTCTGCCGTTAAAAGTCCAAAAGTAATTGAAGGAAAAAATAACATTATGAAAAAAAACAATTTAATGCCCGAAAACATTTTGACTTGTTTAATTCTACCCTCGATGTTATAATGAATTTGATTTAGGAATTGAACTCTCATCAAAATTTATTGTACTTTAAAAATGAATGAAAGACGAATAAATCCGAATATGAAAATTGAGATGCTAATTAAACTTAAACAATAAGTAAAACTATCAGATGAACTAAACCAACATAATGGTATCGTTGCAACAATTATTGCTAATAGATTTATTTTAAAAACATCTTGTATTTTACCTTCAGCCAACATCAATGATTGAAGAGGAGATGTTATAGCAATAAGAGTTAAGCTAGATGATAAAAATAATAATTCATATTTAAAACCAGTTAGGATTGGATTAAGGAAAATCATTAATTCACTACCATAAAAGTAATAGATAGTAAGTAGTAATATGCTTGACGTTAGAGTCACAATAATAATAACATATTTTTCAAAAGACAACGTATTTTTTTCTTTGAACTTTTTAACTGCATAAGGGGCTATAACAATAGAAATTGCAATTGGCAAAATTAAAACTAAACTTGCTAATTTAAAAACAACTGTAAATTTACCTATAAACTCATCTGATTGTAGCGATCTTAATATCCAAATAAAATATGTGCCCGTTTCAAAAAGAAAACAAATTAAGGGGAAAACAAACCAATTTAGTAGCTCTTTTTTTAAATAGTTAATGTTTAAATTCTTGTAATTAAAAACTTGGACAAAATTTCTTACTTTGAATTTTTTATGTATAATAGAAAAACAAAATATTGCTGCTAAAATGTATGTTAATACTCTAGCAATTAAAAATAAATATATATTTAACTCTACAAATAGATGAATAAAACACAGAAATGAAATAAATAATAAAGAAGGAATATAGTAAGTGGAAATTGTTCTATTAAATATATCATTTTGTGCTCTAAAAAATGATGAAATCATTATTACTAATATAAAAGGAGGGATATATAAAAAAGCATATAAAGAAGTAAAAAAATCAATTTTTACTTCTGAAAAGATAGAATAAAAAAGATAAAATAGGACTGTGAATACTGAGCCAAGTAAAGATGCAAAAAAAGCAATATTAAGGTTAGAAATAATTTTGTTTTGTTTTGGATCAATTGTGTTCCAGTTTTGTTTTTCTGTATAACTAAAAGAAATTTTTTCATCTAATCCAGATTTCGCTATCAGAATGAAAAAAGAACAAGTGGAAATAAAAAACTGATATTGTCCAAAAACATCAAATCTACCTGTCCTTGAAAGAAAAAGGGCAACTAAAAAACTTGTTGATTGAAATATAAACATTCCACTCAGTGTCATTAAAATGTTGTTCGATATTTTTAAATTCATCTTACACAATTAATTATATTCTATAACTTTTTAGCACTCAAAAGGAGGTGTTAACTATGCTGTATTCTATTTATAAGTAACTAGACTGCAATGTATATTTTTGTGTTTTTATTCATTAGTTTCAAAAAATAAACTATTAATTAAACCTCGTCCCATTTCAACTTTATATCAGCTATAAATGTATTTGCAAAGACATAAACAAGTCCTATAAAACCGCCAATAAAAGTCCAAATTATCAAAGTCATACTCTTGGAAGTACTGGATTTTTTCAAAGGAACTACTGCCTCTTTCAATACAGCAAATACAGGTGTATCTTCTTTTACCTGAATTTTTTGTGTTTCCACTTGTATAGCTAATTCCGAGTAAACGGTGAATGCCAATTGGTACTCAGATTCCAAACGCTCCAGTTCTGTTAGAGCAATGGCAGTGTTTACATTTCTATTGGCATCTCTATAAATGGCTAATTTCTGTTGCGCATTATTAAACTCTGTTTTCTTTTCAGCATAACGTTCTTCAATAAAGACCAAATCTTCTTTAGCTTTTTTTGCTTTATGCGCAATAATAGCTTCCTGTAATAGATTTTGAGCTTGTAAAACCATTTGAGTAGAAGCTAAAGCTTCTGGCATAGTCGCCGACAAAGCAACATAACCCCCTTTTTCATTAATCTCAATAGCCATTTGTTCAACCAATTGTTCAATTAGTTCAAAATCATGCTCCGTCATTTCAGTTAAACCCAAAGCGAGTGCATTAGTCTCGGTTTGTTTACTCTTTAAAGAAGAACTAACTAAGCCTGGTAAGCCTAGGGTATACTTCTTTACAGTTTGAATGAAACTAGGTTTTTTATGCTTTAAGAAATACTCTTCATAAGTCATTTCTTCAGCTACACCAGAGATATTCAATTTTGTTTGCATTAAGGCTTTCTGGAAGCTGTAGGATTCCACAATTTGTGGGTAGAGTGAAGGGTGGAGTTCTGATGAAGAGGAAGAGCCAGGAAGTGTTATTCCAGCCATGGCTGCTAAGCCTCCTAGGCTACCGCCTAGTTTAGACTTAGAGTCCGATAAAATTGGTTTAACCACAATACTAGAGGTGTATTGAGCGGGCGTAGTTAAGGCTACAAATAAACCAATACAAGTAAAGATGATGGTCGTCTTGATGATGGTCTTACGTCCTACCCATAGGGTTTTAGCTAGGGCTATTAGGTCGATTTCGTCTTCTTCGTAATGAGGTTGCGAAAGTTTGTATTCTTCAGGGTTTCGTTCCATTGTTATTTTTTAATTAAAATTAGCCTCTGTGAGGGAGAACGAAAACCGAAGTCCGGAGTCCGTTTCGTAATTAAAACCTTTCTTGTCGTACTTTAATTAGCTTATACAGCATCGCGGATATCTTCTTCGAAGACTCTATAAATTCGGAAGCTAATTCCTTTTCAATAATGCCTACTTCATTTGCAATGTACAATTGTGTTCTCAGTTCAGAACAGGAAGCCTTGGCGATAAAAAGAAACTGTATAAACTCTTTGTTACCTTTTCTATCAAACCCCTCCGAAATATTCGAAGGAATAGATACTGCTGAACGCTGGATTTGATCTTTTAAGCCCCAGTCTTTACAATTCTTTAAAACTTTGTATAAACTTACAGAAAGCTTAAAGCCTTCTTGCCAAACCACTAAATCTTCAAATTTCTCTACCTTCCCTGCCATTTTTTTCTCCTTTCTCCTGTCTCCTGTCTCCTGTTTCCAGTCTCCGATTTAGAGCGCTCTTACCATTATGACGGTTGTTAAAGCACCAGTTAATATAGAAAGAACTTGTAGAAACTTGTCCATCCCATCTCCATTGCTTTCTTTCTTTTCCTTTTCAGGCTTGGCGTACACAAAAATTTGAGAGTTTGGCATTACCTTAGGGTTCGTATACCATCTTTTCTTTCTCGAAATACCATTTGGATGTTGCACCACTACGTTTTCAATTTGTCCATCGTAGTGTCCAGAGTCTTTTATATATCCTTTTACTCTTTGCCCTTTCTCCCAAACAAAAAGACCCTCATTGGCTACAGCACCTTGTACAGATACCGCACCGGTGTTTGTTCCAATTACAATATGGTCTCCATTTTGTAAGAACGAAACTTGATCTCTTAAGGTCTTTTTCATGTCTACAATAAAGTGTTCTCCTCCACGTAGGATGTACGAAGATTTAAGGGAGGCAAAAGGCGTCATACCTCCTGCTTTAGCTAATACTTCTTTTAGGTTTTGTTGTTTGTTGGTTAAGCCAACTGTACCAGGATAACGGACCTCTCCCGAAACGGTAATAGATTTCATTCCTTCTACTCCAGGAATCTGGCGAATGTTTACCACATCGTGGTGCTGTAAGTAGAAAGCAGTTTCTGTTTTGTTTTTAGAAATCCCTAAAATATAGTCTAAGTCTAAAAGCACATCAAACTCTTCTGAAATCTCTCCTTTGTCTACATCAAATTTAGGTCTAGACACAATAGCTGTTTCTTGAATGGCATATTCTTGGTATCCACCGGCTAATAAAACCAGGTCTTCCGTGGTCATACCTTCTGTTAAAGTAAAAGTACCTGGGTTTTTTACATACCCTTTAATAGCAACGGTTTTGTTAAGAATGGTATTTAAGGCTTTAGAGTAGAGAACAATTTTATCTCTAGGCACTAATTGCTCGTTACTCTCCTTACTCAATACATCTAATAAATTATAAGACTGCTTATAGTACATCCCTGTTTGGGTGTTGTAACGGTTTAAGTCTACACGAGAATTTAATACCTGTGCCTGGAAATCTTTGTCTTCTAAAGAAACTGTTTGGAATATCACATCGTACATGGTCAAATCTTCGTTCCAAGCATGTTTCCCTCCTTTAGTACCGTAGCCCGAAATACTCACAGTTCTGTCGTCTCCTTCCGTTTTATTCAAACTGAACAGTTCTACTCTATCTTCATTTTGAAGATCGAAGTTCTCTCTTCCTGCCAAGACATTGGCTAGGTTAAAAGTGTAGAAGTTACGTGTACCGTCTTCGTTAGCTCTGTACAAGTGGATACGCTCCATATATACACGGGGTAAAAGACTGTCGGCAGCCGAAACGATTAAAGAATGAATGTCTGGGAATTCTGAAATGGCATAGGTTCCAGGTCTTTTTACAGGTCCTGTTATACTCGCTTGATTCATTACTTTTGAGAGGATGCTTTTTACTGTAATTACATCGCCATCGTTGAGGTCGTAATTCTTTTTAGCTGCTTTTAAATCTGCTAAATCAATAGAGGATATAAAGCGATGGTATACGGCATCGGCAGATCGCTCTTCAAAAGGAGTAATTCTACTCAGGCTTACATTCTTTAGGGATGCATCTGCATTTAAACCACCCGCCAAAGCAATAATTTCATTTAAACCTTCCCCATCTTTCAATTCGAATTTAGCTGATTTCTTAACTGCACCATTCAATGTAATACTGTTATTCCGAATTGGAATAAAGATAACATCGTTGTTCATTAAACGCACATCTTTACTTAATGAACCTTTGGTGATGTAATCGTATAAATCGATTGTTTTGATCAACTTATTGTTTCTGTATACTTTAATCTCGCGCAAAGACCCTGTAGTCTTTATTCCTCCCGAAGCGTATAATGCATTGAGTACGGTAGCAAAACCATTTACCAAGTGAGGCCCTGGAGTGTTAGACTCTCCCAATACCGTAATACTTACCGGGCGTAATTGTGTTAAGGATACATCTATAAATGAAGTTTGTGGTGAAGTGGTTAATCCTGAGTAAGACTTTCCTAAGTAGTTTCTTAATTTCTTCTTTAAGGTTTTAAAGGTATAGCCCGAAGCAAAGAAAACACCGTTGTCTGGCAGTACTACATTCCCATTCAAGTCAATCCGCACCTGTGCTTGGTACGCATGCGATCCCCATACATACAAACGGATCTCATCGCCAGGTCCGAGGATGTAGTTCTCATCAATATTCCCAACTAAATAGTCTTTATTGGCAAAAGGGTTATTTTGGAAAATCTCATAGCCGAAATACTTCGCATCTACCTTAGGTGCATTTACCGTTGGTGTAGCCGCTACTGCTGCATCACCTGAGTAAGAAATAGTGGTGGTGGTTTCCGTTACTCCATTGTCTACTACAGCTGGAGCAGCATTGGGTTTCGTTTTTCCACTTAATATATGTTTGGCAATATAATCGTCGTAGTTAATGCCATATACCTTCGCCATTTTACGAGCTTCAGTTTCTGTCATTCCTTGCGATGCCAAGGCTGCATTTACCTCCGACATGGTATTGATGCCTCTTCTGCTAACCTCTTTATCTAATAGAGCCTCTGTTTGGGCGCTTAGAATTACAGTGAACATTGCAAAAAGGGTGAGTAGTTTAATTTGGATGGTTTTCATGGATAGATTTAGGGAGTAGGAATTAGGAAATGGGGAATAGGGAGTAAGCGTATTGGTGCTTTTTCTGTCTTTATTCGCGCTTAACTTTTTCATACTCTTTGTTTAATTTTATTTATTAATGATGTCAATTTTTTTGAACTCAAAACTTATTTTGTCAGTCTGAGGATCTCGAAGACTCTCCGGCATAATCTTTCACTGACCTTTTGATTGCAAGACTAATTTGACCCTTTAATTTTTTGTCAGTCTGAGGCTCTCGAAGACCATCACTTTTTCAACAACCAAGAACTCGATTGTATTTTATCGCCTAAACCATCTAAAAGTGCAATTCACATTTTCTCGCAAATAGGTCTTTCTGGGATGGTGTCGTTGTTCTGATCACCTCCATTCGCAAAGGCTAAGTCGTAAGTTTCGCCAAAATCTTTGGCAATCTCCTCTATAGTTCCACAAACTGTACGGTCGGTGTCTATAGATAGTATTGTTTTATTTACTGCTTTTAAGTTAGATACAATAAGCAAACGCTCATCTTCTAACTGGAACTCTTTACTGCCTTTAAGAGCTCGCTGATGATCGTTGTTCACGATAACAAAAAGTTCATCAGCCAGTAATTTAGCTTTATTTAATCTGCTAGTCCGCTTCCGTACCTAAAGACATCAATTGTCACAAACAAGATCGATCTTGTAGTAAAATAGAAAGCTATGAATTTACTGCAATTTATTAAAAAGTTTCCAAATGAACAGAGCTGTAA
>Ga0233426_10001014_pt1 | contig 27280 bp, 21 predicted proteins | sample SI_118_April2016_6_FD_179875 | JGI IMG/M metagenome (GOLD analysis project Ga0233426, IMG submission 179875) | Seawater microbial communities from Saanich Inlet, British Columbia, Canada - SI_118_April2016_10_MG | ecosystem: Environmental > Aquatic > Marine > Inlet | place: Canada: British... | reverse complement strand
TAAATCCATTTTTTTCATTTGCAGAATCTACAAAAAAGACTTCATCTTTTAATGTTGCAATTCCAACTGCAATGTTGAATAACTGTTTTATTGGAGTTCCAATACTCTCAATTATTTTAATATTTTCTTGTTCATTGGTTTTTAGTAGTCTCCATTTGCTCACATCTAAATTTTCTAAATAATTAGGCGAACCATTTGCTGAAATCAAAAAATCTGAACAAGATTGTTCGTCTTTAATTTTGTCAAATAAAATAGAATCGTTAGCTTTTTTATTAGCAAAAGTAATTGCTGTATATGTTTGAGCATCAAAAACTTTTTTGTGCCTAAAATCTACAATTCTTGTTACGCATTTATTTTGCAAAAAATATTGACGAAGTGATAAGGCTGAAAGCGAAGTAAAATAATTATTTGGAGTAATATATCCTAACTTTCCATTTGCAGTCAATAATTTATGACCTAATTCAAAAAATGCGAAATACAAATTGAAAGTTCCGTTTTCAATACTTTTCCAATTGTCAATTAAATACAGTCTGTTATCATCACTTAAATCTTGGAATTTAACATAAGGTGGATTTCCAACAATTATTTCAAATTCATTTTTCCAATCTGCTTTTAAACTATCTTGATTATAAATATTGAAGTCAGATTCTTCAATAATTTCATTGTTTAGAAGACCAAAAAGTGATAATATTATTTTCGAGCGTTTTACATTATAATTTAAAATATCAGAACCATAAATATTTTCTTTGATGGTTTCCTTTACGCTTTTCTTAAAAGTCTTTTGATAATATTCCACCAAGCCAATTAAAAATGCTCCACAACCGCAACTTGGGTCTAAACATTTGTCTTTGTTTTTTGGTGATGTTTCTTTGATTATAAAATCAACGACATAAGTAGGAGTAAAGAAAGCTCCGTTTACTTTTCTGTCGTTTTTTGGGATTAATAACTCAAGATAATTTTCTAAAAGTTTTAAGTCTTTAATGTCAAGAGTTGAAACAAGTAAATAAATTTCTGGTGCCGTTTTAAAATCAGCTAACAGTTCTGAAACTATCGGACTTTTGCTTAATTCTAAATCATTGTTTTGAAGAAAAGAATAAATGAGATGTTTCTCAATGAGGTTTATCTCGTGAGAGTTAAGTAGTTCATTTATTATGCTTTTATTCATTTTCATTTCTGTTGACTATAAGTAACAAAATTAGACTTTTTATTTGAACTATACAAATCGTAGCGTTGGGAAAACTTTAGCTCTTTTGGTTTTTTAGCGTTGGCTTTGTGTGTCGGAAAAAACCGAAAGTGCTAAAATGTGCGGCTGGTTTTCAGCTTGTGGGTAACGGTCTTGTATAAGAATAGTTGCGTGTTTGCGTGCGAGGAATTACCGAAGGAAATACAGATGTAGCAAATACGCAACTACCTTTATTTAAGCACAAAATAGCAATTATTTTTATACGTTGTTGCCATTTCGTTGTTTTCATTTTCTCAATTCTAAAATTCCGATTATTAATAAAGGAATACTAAACGGAATCATAAATAACAAAAGTTTTTTGTCGGGAATAAATGAATATAATAAAATCGTCGAAATCATAAAAATTACAATTTCTCCATAAATTATTTTTAAATCATATTTTTTGAATAAAGCACCTATAATTACAGGGATAATTCCACCTAAAAGTACTCCAGAAATCATAAGTCCGCATATGAAAAAACCAGTTTCTATTCCGCTCGAATAACTTACAATTAGAAACAAAGGAATAAGCCAAAGAAACCAAGAATAATTTTTCAAATTACACTTAATTTTATTCAGTTTAGTTTCGCTTTTTTTTGTGTTCATATTTTATAGATTCCGCAAACGAACTAAAAAATCCGTCGTGATTTTTATTCCGCATTTGAGTGAGAAATCAGTGTGATTTATTCAACGTTCCACTTGTCCAAATTCAGATGTTTTTAAATTTCGTTTTCTCCGTTCAGAGTGCGTTCCGCAATGAATGGCAACGACCCGGCTATGCGTAGTGCGGGATTTGAAAAGCGGAGTTTTCAAATCTGCACATAGCCAAGAGTTTATATTTTGTTTTTAATTTCTTCACTTTAAATACCAAATTAAAGTATTGGCGGACTTCATTAAATGAACTAACCTTTCGTTTAGCAGAAAACCCGCATTACGCATAGGTTTTGTTGGCAACTGTTTTTTATTATTTCCAAACGAATCGGTAATTCTCATGATTTGTGCTATCATATTCTACTACAATATTTTGTCCTTTTGAATAACTGTTCGCATTGCTTGGAACTTTTATTTTTTTTTCAATGGTGTTTCCTTCAATTGTGAATTCAACCTTTCGCCATTTTCGACTTGTTTTTTTTGTGATAATGGCAATTGTTTCTTTCTTATTTAGGTCAATCTTTTCGTTCTCAATATTTTGAAGATATAAGCCTATAGGAAAAACAATAAAAAGTCCAATACCGCTAAGTATTACAAAACTGTATTTTAGTTTGCCGATAATTTCTTTTACGAGTTTCATTTTTCTAATAGTTGCCAACGTGCTTGTATATGATCAGTCCGACGTTAGGAGGATTGATTATATGCGTTGTTGTAAAACGTTTTTTATTCATTCAGTTTAATTGGTGTTCCCCAAATCGCTTTATATTCTGAACCAATTATCCATCTTCTTTTATTTCCATTAATTATTGTGTCCTTCACAAAATATATAGGTTTCAAAGTTGTTTTTTCAGTAGGATTTTCGGTTGGCTCAATTTTTAGTTTTTCTCCAATTTTAAATATTCTGTCATCACAATAGGAAAGAACAGTTATATTGTCGGGTAATAATTCCGATTTTGTTTTTCCAATCAGAAGAGCATAAGGCAATCCTTCAGTTCCGCAAGCTCCAGTATTCTGAAAAAAATCTACCAATTCCATTTCAAAGCTGTTTTTCACACTTAAATATTCAAATCCGAATTTATTTTCGGTATAGTATGGAAATCCGCTTTGTGATTTGCATCCGATTATTAAAAACAGAACTAATAATGATATGATTTTTGTTATTCTCATATGTTTTACAACGTGTTATATGATCATCTTTATAGCTGTTATACGGTAACTTGATCAGTATAAAAGTGATGTATTGTTGTTGTTATTACGTAAAGATAGATTATTTAGGGAAGTATCTAAAGGACTTTTTATATCTCTGAGACTTTTTTGGGTAACGTGGGTGTATATCATTGTGGTTTCTGGCTTACTATGGCCTAACAATTCTTGAATATACCGTATATCTGTGCCCTGCTCAAGTAAATGAGTTGCATAACTATGGCGCAGTGTGTGTGGTGTAACCTTTTTATGAATACCCGCAGCCCTGCAACTTTTCTTTAGAAAAGACCGCACAGAGCCTGCACTATAGAGCCCCCCGTTGGGGTTTTCAATAAAATAGACGGTAGGCTTATAACTTGTGTAATAGCTTTTTAATAATGGATGTAAACTCTTTGCAATGGTTGCATACCTGTCTTTTCTGCCTTTAGCATTTCTTATATGTAATTGATCTCTGTCAAAATCAAAGTCTTTAAGTTGTAAATGCAATAACTCCCCTATTCTAAGACCAGAGCCATACAACATCGCAATTATGGTTTTGTGCTTTATGTTTTTAGTAACTTCTATCAAACTTAAAACCTCCTGGATACTTAATATTTCTGGGAGTTTCCTGTCTTTTCTAGGCATAAATATAGCTTCTGTATTTATGGCACAATCTGGATAAAAATAGGCAAAGTGCTTTAAGGCGCTTACCATTTGCCTGTGGGTGCTTACAGCATAATTTAAGATACCTACACTTGTTTCTATAAATAACCTAACATCATTTTCATCCAGTAACTCTAGGGGTTTATTATCAGTGTGTTTTAAAAAACAGTACACAAAATGCCCATAGACTTTAAGGGTGCTTTCACTGTAGCGTTTCCCTTTTAAAAAAGAAATAAACTCGGTGTACACAAGTTGCTTTTCTTGAGAAAGATCATCCTTAGGCTTTGGAGCATATTTACTGGCAAGTTGTTTGTGAGTAATATCAGCAGTTTTTACAGTATAGCCCCCAGCTTGTAAATAACCAACTAATAAAGCCCTGTTAGACCCCTTATCAAGTACGTAAAAACAACGAAAGGTATTAGACCACTTAACACCATGGCCATTTTTTATGTATTGTTTGGCCTTAAAACTATAGGCAAAGCTCAAAGAGATACACTTTTGTTTGTGATGCATAAAAGAGGATAGTGTAACATAAATCATGACACCAAAGATAGAAACCCACTACAAACAACAATAGGATTTAAGCCACTAGGAGTGTTAATTCATGAATGTGTAGATGTACTAGTATGGAAACAATAAAAATTGTGGGGCTTTTCATAAAAAAAAATTAATTTTATGCTATAAACTTCCCAAGAAAACTAGTTGCAATTAATATGGTCTTAATTGGATATGACTAAAAACCAATAACATAACAATGAGCTACTTAAAATATATGTACTAAAATAAACGTTAGATATACAATAACAATACAATAATTAAATACCACACCCATGAAAAACACAATAAACACAATCATTACAACACTTGTTTTTAGCCTACTTTGCTCCTGCTCTATGAGTTTAAATCAAGAACAAACAGACGTGCCTTACTATCAGTTCAATAACCAGGATAGCGCCTTGATTATAAACTACAACTATGTTCCAGACCAGATAATAACCTACCAAAATGATGAGGGACAAACCATCCGCTTTAAAGTACTCTCAAATCAGACAAGCAAAAATGCTTCCTACTCTGATGGTTCATTGTCTGGTGGAGAAGGGCTGCTAGAAAACTATTATGATAGCAAAATTATACGTTTTGAAATATTAGAAAATACAAGTGAGCAGCCCCATGCAGCAGTAAACTATATTTTCTCAAAAAACAGCAATACACTCAACAATGGTTTTAATTTTCCGATGTGGAATGTACCTGTTTTCTCATACATAGATGAACCTCAAAACACGGCAAATATCTTCTTGGAGCCCTACAACACCCTTCCCAAAACATCCCTAACTATAGATGGCCATCAATTCAATAAGGTGGTCACTATAAACTCCAACAGCGACCAAAGCAACACCAACGATCTCTTTGGCCCTCTTACTCAAAATATAAACCAAATTAAGTATGACTATGATTTTGGTATTATTGAGTTTAAAGACATACAAGGCAGCTTGTGGCGTTTGGTATATCCAGATTAACTTCGAGCTACACATTGGCAACCCTTACACAAAAACAATAAAAAAACCCGATACTATCGCGGTCTCCCCGGTGCACAAAAAACAAAAAAGACATGACATAGAACACAAAAAAAAGGATGTCACAGCCATGACATCCTTAACATAATAAATAAAAAATTTCACGAATGTTTCACTTATTAATAACTCAAAATTATGAGAAATCTATTTCTTTATGCAATTTTATTGCTCTTTTTTTTAAAAATAAATTCACAAACACCCTTACAAACTAAAGTTGACAGCATGTTGGTTGATATAGACCAGACAGATTTTACTAGTGCTGTTTTGTATGACAGGACTGTTCCTTGGGCATCTTTACACAATTTTAATGAACTTCATAATACCTCAGATAAAAATCATTTCAGGCAGGCCTTACTTGAGCTACATAATGCCTCTTTACAGGAGTTATTTATAGACCCTTTCCAACTAGAACAACTCACAACGCATCATAGCGTTGTTAGTGAGGTTGATCTTGGCATTTTAAATGTTTCATTTCATAAACTAAACTATAACCAAGAGGATGAAAATCAAGGCGGGTTAACCATAGAGTCTCTGAAATTTGAAAAAATAAGCAATGATAAAGATGCATTTTTAGAAAATCATGTTTTTGTTTTTTCTCCTTTAAAAGCAAATGCAAAAGGAGCTACTATTGTATATAATATCAATGAGGCGTTTATTTTCCAAAGCACACAAAACAAAAACATCACTGATCTGGCTATAAATTTTGGAAACAACCAAAGTCATCAAGTCATAGAAAATGGAGTTGTCATACTCCCCCAGGTTACTATAACCTATGACACGCAAGGAACTAAAAACCTTGAGGCCCAAGCAACAATGGCTGACGGAACGTCAATAACAACCCTTGGGTCAATATACATTAGTGGGTTTGCAACAAGCCCACCTATTTCAAATTTTATTGAAAATGTTGAAGGGTTTGAATCTAGTTATCCATTTACAGGCTATGAGCCAGAAGACATACCCATTACAGGCAAATTAGATTATAGAATATTTTTCAGATCAAATGCCGCATCTGCCACACTAACCAAGCCAATTATAATTATAGACGGCTTTGACCCAGGAGATAAAAGAAAAATACTAGATGCAGATACAAATCAAGATCCTGATAAACATAGATCCATAAACGAAATGATGGAATATATAGATGACAACGGAAATCCTAGAAAATTAATCGAAGAACTCAACACAAAGGGATATGATGTTGTTATTGTAAATCATCCAATATATACCTCTAGTGAGGGTGTTGAGATAGATGGCGGAGCAGATTACATAGAACGTAATGCATTAACACACGTAACACTATACCAGCACATCAATCAACTTCTTGAGCAAAACAATAGTGAACAGCAGTTAATTATTGTAGGACCTAGCATGGGAGGACAAATTTCAAGATATGCCCTAGCATATATGGAGGCAAACAACATAGAACACAACACTAGATTATGGGTCAGTATTGATAGCCCGCACCTAGGAGCTAACATACCAATAGGCCTGCAAACACTAGTTAGACAAGTAATGTCAGACAACGCCCTCGCGCAAGACTTTGTGAACAATCACTTAGGTTCTGCCGCGGCAAAACAACAACTTATAGAACAGTTGGGAGGTTGGAACACCAGTAACGTGCACCAAGAATTATTAAATGGCAGAACCATCTCTCAAGGATTTTCTCAAACAAGAGGCCATCCATTTTATATACAGTATTATGACAACTTGTTTACTAATGGACTCACTGGAAGTAATGGATACCCACAAAACACTAGAAGTGTGGCTTTAGTGAATGGATCACTTCAAGGGGTTAAAAATTTTGATAGCCCAAGTGAACAAAACGTTGGGTCTTTTGTTGATGATGGGCAAATAGCCCTAAATGTAAGAGCCTATCAAAGGATATGCGCCCCTTGGCCATTTCAAAATAATTGCTGGAATATACACGTTGGTAGCCTTGAGAGTTTCACAATGCCATCTTTTGGAGAAAACGCAAAGATATCTAGGTATAAAAACTTTTTTGATGATGATAGTAAGTTTGTAGCAAACAATAATAGTAGAGGAAGTATGGATAATGTTGCCGGAGGGTATTTTAATGGATATAACCAACTTGCAAATCCTATAGAAGGTACAGACCCTGTTGGGTCAGGCACATTAACAGGAGTAATCTCTGATGTCCTTGGAGGAGCTTACATTGATATAAACACAAATGAACAAGTTCATTCTTTTATCCCAACGATCAGTTCATTGGGTTTTATAAATCCAGATTTTAATTGGACACAAAACCTAGATCGAGATTTAGTGTGTACAAATGAAATACCCTTTGACAACTATTATGGACCAAAAAACAATCAAGGTCATACTTCTTTCACACCAACAAGTGTAGCTTGGATGTTTGCAGAGCTAGATCAGGATCCATTACCCTCAAGTGTCTATAACCAAGAAGCTAGTTTAAATGGGCCAAGTATTATTTGTGTTAATGATATTGTAACCTATGATTTTGACCTATGCGCCAGTACAGATGTTAAGCAATGGCAAGTGTCTGCATCCTTACAAATCGTAACCTCAGATGAGCAGTCTATCACAGTTAGGTCAACAAATACTAATCAAACATATAATAATCAGGCCTGGATTAAAGCCATTTATGAAGACCATCAAATAAACAAAGAGCTATGGATTGGAAAACCAGATAACCCTGGAGCTATTTTAGGGCTAGAGGATGTACATTTTGGTTCTTTTAACAATTATAGTGTTGGGCCAGCTCAAGGAGCAGAAAATTATATATGGTCACTTCCAGAGCCCTTTGATACGCAAAATGATGTTGTTCCATATATTGATGGTACAAGCCAATCATGGCAAATGAACCCAACAAATACAATCACAAACAACAATGTGTTTTCTGGAAATGCTGGATATGAGGGAGAGATGCTTGTTTGGGCAGAGAATAGCTGCGGAGAGGGAAACTATTCGTGGTTAGAAATAACACAATACAACTCTGGCCCATGCAACACTTGTTTAGACCCACTAGAAATAGTTCCTTATCCAAACTCAGCTAATGTGTCCTTTAAGCTAGACTTTAGAGAGCACGGTGAAGGCACGTTCTATATTTATATCTATGATGAGTTTTCTAATATAATGTACCAAGGCTCAACTAGTAATGTAGAAAAAACAGTCTTTACCCAAGACATACCACCTGGTACTTATTTCCTGCATATTCATACAGCAGATGAGGTTACCTACCAACAATTACATATTAGCAGATAATCTTAAACCAAAAAAAAGCTTCCATTTTCATGGAAGCTTTTTTTAATAAATCATTATAATATTAACCGTTTTGCTCTTTGATTAAATTAAGCGCAGATCCTTTACGGTACCACTCTATTTGAGCATCGTTATAGGTATGATTAACCACAATGGTATCTTCACTACCATCTGCATGGCGTAAGACAATAGTTAATGGCTTTCCTGGGCTAAAATCTGCAATATCTGTAAAGTTAAAGGTGTCATCTTCTTGGATAAGATCGTAATCTGCCTCATTGGCAAATGTTAGACCCAACATCCCTTGTTTTTTAAGGTTTGTTTCATGAATACGCGCAAAAGACTTTACAATTACAGCCGCAACTCCAAGATGTCTTGGCTCCATTGCTGCATGCTCTCTTGAAGATCCCTCTCCATAATTATGATCTCCAATTACCACAGTCATCACACCAGCTGCCTTGTAGGCTCTTGCCGTGTCTGGAACACCGCCGTACTCACCATCCAATTGGTTTTTTACAAAGTTTGTTTTCTTACCAAAAGCATTTACAGCTCCAATCAAACAGTTGTTAGAAATATTATCTAAATGCCCTCTGTAACGCAGCCAAGGCCCTGCCATAGAGATGTGGTCTGTGGTACACTTACCAAAGGCTTTGATTAAAAGCTTTGCGTTAGATAGATCGCTATCCTTAATTGGTGTAAATGGAGTAAGCAATTGTAAACGCTCACTACTCTCACTCACACTTACCACTACCCCAGATCCGTCTGCAAGAGGTGCTACGTAGCCATTCTCTTCTACCTCAAAACCTTTTGGTGGTAACTCCCACCCTGTTGGTTCAGAGAATTTTACTTGCGCTCCTTTATCATTTGTAAGGGTGTCTGTCAATGGGTTAAAATCTAGACGCCCCGCAAAAGCAATGGCCGCTGTAAGCTCTGGTGATGCCACAAAAGCATGGGTATTAGGGTTCCCATCCGCGCGTTTTGCAAAGTTGCGGTTAAAGGAATGTACAATACTGTTTTTTGGTGCGTTTTTCGGGTCATCATAACGCGCCCATTGCCCAATACAAGGGCCACAAGCATTGGTAAATATTTTTGCTCCTAAGTCTTCAAAAGTACTCAAGATACCATCACGCTCTGTGGTATAACGTACAAGCTCAGATCCAGGATTAATACCAAGATCAGCTTTTATAGAAAGCCCCATATCAAGTCCTTGTTGGGCAATAGAGGCGGCTCTTGATAAATCCTCGTAGGATGAATTAGTACAAGATCCAATCAAACTCCACTCTACATCAAGAGGCCAATCGTTTTTGATGGCTTTAGCCCTCATATCTGCCCCTACCGAGGTAGATAAATCTGGAGTAAAGGGGCCGTTTAAAAGTGGTCCTAGCTCAGATAGATTGATTTCTATTACTTGATCAAAATACTGCTCAGGGTTTGCATACACCTGCGGGTCTGCAGTTAAATGTTCTTTAACCTCATTGGCTGCATCTGCAACATCTGCTCTATCTGTAGCACGCAAGTAACGCTCCATAGATTCGTCATACCCAAAGGTAGAGGTGGTTGCACCAATTTCTGCACCCATGTTACATATAGTTCCCTTACCAGTACAAGACATCGCGGTAGCGCCAGGTCCAAAATATTCTACAATAGCTCCCGTACCACCTTTGGCAGTTAAAATTTCGGCAACTTTTAAAATAACATCTTTAGGGGCTGTCCAACCAGATAATTTTCCTGTTAAACGTACTCCTATTAACTTCGGAAATTTAAGCTCCCAAGCCATACCTGCCATTACATCTACAGCATCTGCTCCACCTACTCCAATGGCAACCATACCCAGTCCACCAGCGTTTACTGTGTGGCTATCTGTACCAATCATCATACCTCCAGGGAACGCATAATTCTCTAAAACTACTTGATGTATAATACCCGCTCCTGGTGCCCAAAAACCAATGCCATATTTATTAGATACAGAACCTAAAAAATCAAACACTTCATTACTTACCTCATTGGCACGCTTTAAATCTTTTTTGGCTCCTTGCTTTGCTTGGATTAAATGATCACAATGCACCGTAGTGGGTACTGCAACTTTAGGCTTTCCTGCTTGCATAAACTGCAATAGTGCCATTTGAGCTGTTGCATCCTGGCACGCAATACGGTCTGGAGCAAAATCTACGTAGTCTTCACCTCTTGTAAAGGCAGAAGTGGCAGCGCCATCCCAAAGGTGATTGTATAATATTTTTTCTGAGAGTGTTAATGGCTTTCCAACAACCTTGCGCGCAGAGTCAATTCGCTCTGCCATTTGCCCATACACCTTTTTAATCATTTCTATATCAAACGCCATACTATCTGGTTTTAAATTATCTATACAATAAGTACCGGTAAACCCTTTATTTACAAGTGCTGCGAAGATACAAAAAATATGAATTATTTAAAAATACACAATGAAATTCCTTTTAAATTACACATTGTTCAACAATAAGCAACAATTATCTTTAAAAATAACGAAATCGATAATTTCAGGGTATGAAAATTATCGATTTAAAAATAATGAAAGCAAGTAAAAACAATACTTTTGAGCAAAAAACAAGCCCAGTTGTGCTACAATAAACTAGTAATTATAGCTTCAATAGAAAGTCCCTCGGCTTCTGCCTTGTAGTTTTTTATCAGACGGTGACGCAATATACCCACCGCTACTTTTTGCACATCTGCAATATCTGGAGAGAAATTACCTTGTAATGCAGCATGTGTTTTGGCAGCCAAAATAAGGTTTTGAGACGCCCTTGGGCCCGCACCCCAATCTATATATTTTTTTACAAGCTCTGGAGCACTTTGGCTCTTTGGTCTTGTTTTACCCACAAGTGTAACAGCATATTCTATAACATTATCTGCCACAGGTATGCGTCGTATTAGCTCCTGGAAATCTATAATTTCTTGAGCCGTAAACAGTGGGTTTACTTTTTGCGGAGTTCCAGAGGTCGTTGCCTTTACCACCTCAACCTCTTCTGCAAAGCTTGGGTAATCTAAATTAATAGCAAACATAAAACGGTCTAACTGGGCCTCTGGCAAAGGATACGTTCCTTCCTGCTCTATTGGGTTTTGAGTAGCCAATACAAAATAAGGTAAATCCAGTTTGTAATTATGTCCTGCAACCGTTACGCTGCGCTCTTGCATAGCTTCCAGGAGTGCCGCCTGAGTCTTTGGTGGTGTTCTGTTAATTTCGTCTGCCAATATAATATTAGAGAAAATAGGCCCTTTTATAAACTTGAAATTACGAGACTCATCTAATATTTCAGACCCTAGAATATCACTGGGCATTAAATCTGGGGTGAATTGAATACGCTTAAACCCTAAACCCAAAGCCTGAGAAACTGTGTTTACTAGTAATGTTTTAGCAAGTCCTGGAACACCAATTAAAAGTGCATGTCCTCCAGAGAATACAGACAGTAAAACCTCTTCTACAACCGCATCCTGTCCTACAATTACTTTTTTAATTTCTTGGCGCAAGGCTTCATACCTTGTAACGAGTTGCTGCACTAATGCTACGTCTGACATATGCTATAAAATAAATTTATCCTAATTAATTTCGAGTAAAAAACAAGACCAAAAACTCACGGGTTTGCCAGTGAAATTTATTTCTTTACCCAATCACTTGCAAAAACACAATCTCTGTAATCTTTATTTACATTTATGTAGGTGTCTTTGATTTTTTGCTCTTGCCACAGCTCAATGGTCTTGATTTGTTTTTGACGTAGTGCAAGAGATTTAATTTTCTCGTAGTCTTTTACAAAATCTGCAGGATGCTCCTCATATTTGTTTGTTACGGTCAAAAACTTATAGGTCTTTTTACCGGTTCTATCTTGGTCAACAAATATTTTTGATACTTCATTTTTGGCTAGATTGTATACTTGAGCACTAAGGGTTGGATCCATCTTTGTTAAATCAAAACGCGTATCTTGATTTGTAGGATTTACTAACTGCCCACCATTGTTACTTGTATTACTATCATCAGAGTATAGACGAGCAGCTCTACCAAAGGATATACTGTCATTAACAATACTGGTTCTAATTTTTTCAATTCGGTCTTTTGCCTGGTCTATAGCATCATTGGTTAATTCTGGAAATAAAATGATATGACGCACATCTATTTCTTGCCCACGAATTTTATCTACCTTAAGGATATGAAAACCAAATTCTGACTCAAACGGCTCACTCACTTCACCCTCTAATAAAGAAAAAGCAACATCTTTAAAAATCTTAGAGTAAGGATCACCTCTGCGCATACTTGGCAGTAAACCACCTCTTGAGGCAGCCCCATCCTTAGAATACAAAACGGCTTTTGTCGCAAAACTAGAACCTCCCTCTACGATGTCTTCTCTTAATTCATTAAGTCTGTCTATAACTCCTTGAAGGGCTTGTTTAGAAAATTTAGGTTCCACAACAATTTGAGCCACCTCAACCTCTGCACTAAACACTGGACGCTCATCCAGGGGTATACTATTAAAAAAAACAGATATTTCCTCTGGAGTAACCTCAACCACTTCTACCACTTTAGCCTGCATGCGTTTTGCCAACTCTATCTCTCTTTTTGCTTTGAGTAAATCATTTTTAAGCTGTAATAGATTTTCTTTACGGTAGTAAGCAACCACTTTTTCTTCGCTCCCTAGTTGGCCAACCATGTATTGCACTAGTTGATCTACTTGCGGGTTTATCTCTGCGTCAGAGATCATAATACTATCCTGTTTTGCTTGGTGGAGGTATAACTTATCTTCCATTAACTTACCTAGAAGCTCACACCTGGTTATCTCCTCAACAGAGACTCCATTTTGTTTGAATTCTAGATAACTCTTATCTATATCACTGTCTAAAACTACATAGCCTCCAATAACCGCAGAGACTCCCTCTGCCTTGAAGCGTTTAAAAGGTAAGATAGAATCGCTTTGTTTTGGAGCACTAGCAACTTCTAATAATGGATTTTCTCTGGCAACTCCCGTACTATCTACAGCAATCACCTCTTGAGCAACCATAAAGGTTTGAGCACACAGCAACAAAAGTATTGCTACACTATTTTTGGGTATACACTTCAAAATTTTTGTTTTTAACAGCATCTTTAGTAATGTCTTTTTCTAGTTCCTTTATAAGTTCTAGCGTTCTTTTATTTAAAATAATTTCTTTAATAATAGGCCTAATATATTGCAAAGGTGCTGTTTGATTGGGAGATAGCACATCTTCAATTTTGAGCAAATATACTCCTAATGAATCTTCTAATTGTGAGAAAGCAGCTTTTTTTAAAACCTTAGATTCTTTGGTTCTAATTACTGGGAGTTGCCTTAGTAATGTTTCTTTTTTAACCCAAATAGAGTCATTAAAATTAGCTCCCTTATACTCTAAACTACTATCCTGCAAAGCAGCAACATCCTCAGTATTAAAACGACGTAGTTTTTGCTTTGTTTCAGAAATAGTTGGAAAACTAGCATCTAGGTGTATGTATCGCAACTTGTAAATTTCTTCCTTTAGGGTGAAGTTTTCTTTATTTTCTTGGTAAAACAAGGTGTACTCTTGGTTGGTTATAGTGCTGTCCAAAAGCTTAGATACAATTGCGCCTTTGTAGGCCTCTGCAAACAAATCGTTTCTATACTCCTCCACCATACCCTGGTAGTCTTCTATTTGCTGCTGGGGCAAGTTAATATTTGCTTGATCGATGAGCAGCTGTTGTGTTGCCCACCTTTGGATATAGTTGGCAACAATACTAATACTGTCTTGTTTTGTGGTATTTTCTGAAATTAATGCCTGTATATCTTCCTGGTATAAATAGGTGTCGTTTACTCTAGCTACAGGTTCTTTGGCGCTTTTAGGCTCCAAAAAATCACAGCTAACTATAGCCGTACACAAAGTCAATATAAGAAGTAGTTTAGACATTATTTTTTAAGTTCTTTTTTGATTTTTTTAAGTGTCTTTTTATGTATCACCACAGAATACTTATCTCTTAGGCTTTGCATCCAAGAGGATTCAAGCTCTACTTGATAAGCGCTCATCACACTACCTCTTACCTCTTTAAAAGATTTTTCACTAGCAGGTAACACCTTGTCTACTTGCACCAAAGTGTAGCCGCCCTGGTCTTTGTAAATTCCAGAAACCCCTGCAACAAACTCAAAGTTTTCTGGTAATTGTTTGGCACCATTTTCAAACATTCCTTTTGAGAGTAAAACCCTTAAAGCAGCATCACTATTAAGCAGCTCTTTTACTTCTTGGGGTGTCTTCCCTTTTTCTAACAAAACCTTAGCCTCTTCTAATGCGGCTTTTTCGTTACTTGTTATAATAGTAGCTTCCACCCTGTCTTTCCAAAGATAGCTTGCTTTGTTTTTCTGGTAATAGCCTTGCAGGGCTAGGGTATCTGTTTTTGCAACACTCCAGATATTGTTTTCCATCACATCAAATATAAGCAGGCCATCTCTATACTCACTAATTACAGCTGCGTAGTCAAGATTTTCTTCTTCTAGATTATCTCTAAAATACTCTTGTAGCACTACGGTTTCAAAATCATCATATATGTACCTTACGGCGCTCTCTGTAGTCTTAACAGATTTTGGTAGCGGTCTTGTTTGTCTAACTGCCAAATGTGCTGCAAAATCTCTGTAGTAAAAATTTGTGCTTCCAATTGTAAAAATAACCTTATCAAGTGACGGGTTTAATGTATCATACTTCCATCTTCTATTGAAAATTTCTTTGTCTACAAATTGGTTAAAAAAAGCAGCATAGGTAGCATCATTTGTGTAGCCGTATTTATCTTTTATTTTACTTCTTATTTCTGAGGTGACAGCCATCAATCTTTCTCCTCTATTCCCTTGAGCTAAGAGCCTTTCTTTTTGCTGCTCAAAGGTTTTTGGCTCGCTGATACCCTCTAGACGTATAATGTGCCACCCAAAAGAAGAGGCAACGGGTTTAGAAATATCTCCAGGAGCATTTAATGCAAAGGCAGCCTGCTCAAACTTAGGAGCTCTCAACTTTCCTCTTGTAAAAGGCTTTAGTTTGCCTCCAGAGACTCCAGAGTTTTTATCTTCAGAGAATTGCTTTGCCAAGTCTTCAAATTTCTGTCCTTGATTTAGTAATTGGTATAATTCGTTTATTCTTACCTGAGGATCAAAAGTAGGATCATCATTTTTATTTGACACCATTATATGAGAAACTGTAATTTCATTTCCCGTTGGTCTTCTGTCTAAAACTTTAATAACATGATACCCATAACTGGTTCTTGTAATGTCAGAAATGGCACCTACTTTGGTATTATAGGCCGCATTCTCGAATGCATATAACATCGAAAAAGCAGAAAAATAACCTAGATTACCTTTTTGCTCTTTGGTGTTTGGCTCTTCAGAGTATTGAAGTACTAAATCTGTGAAATCTGCACCATTTTTAGCCATTTTCATCACCTCTGTAGCCTTATTGTATGCCACTAGTGTGTCTTGAGGCAAGGCATCATAATCAACCATAATTAGAACATGCTGCGCATTTATTTGCTCCTTAGAGCGCTCATAGGCTTCCAAAGCCATGTCTTGTTCAATCTTCTGCTCAAATAAATAATTTCTAGATAACTGAGCACGGTATTTTTCAAACTCTTTTTTGTATGCTTTTCCTTGATCTAGTTTTTGAGTATAGGCCTCTTGCACCTTTAACTTGTAGTCTACAAACAACTCTAAATAGCCATCCACAGATTTTTGAGACGCGTCCTTTACTAAATCTAGGTTTTTTTTATACACCCTTAAAAACTCTTGCTTGTAAACAGGAGTGTTCTCAATGGTAAGAATAACATCTTTCTGGGATTGAGATTGTGCTGTAAACACAAAAGAGAGTAATGCGCATACAAGAATGATTTTTTTCATAAAAAGAGGGTATTTTAGGTTGTATTTTTCTAATAGGTTAAATTATAACTAAGCAAACAAAAATAACAATTTGCTACTAGTAAACAAATCAAATTAATAACGCAATACTACGTATTAAAGTACTTACCCTAGCCTTTAAAAAAAGCAGTAACTTTGCAGGATACTTTTACCACACAAAAAACACCAACAAAGGTATCTCAAACACTTCTATATGAGCCAACGTATTAAATTAATTTGGGATTTTAAAGGCCCCAACGCTTCTCAAACTGCGGCGCACCACATCATACACCTGGAAGAATTTTCGCGTTCAGAAAAACTAGAAAACACACTTTGTGGTCTAGAAAATGTGCATGATATGCATCATATTGCATATTTGGTAGTAGAGAAAAAACACATGGATGATTTAAGAGAGCGTCTTAAACCCAATAGAGGTCAATTATACCAGGAAAAATAGCCTACGGAATATTTAAATACTTATGCGTTTGCAAAGACACCATCCACTTTGGGTTTGCCATAACGTAATCTACAATTTGAGGAATCATAGTTTCTCGTTTACTCCATTCTGGCTGCAGGTATAAAATACAATCTTCACCAACCTTTGCAGCTTGCTTTTCGGCAAATTCAAAATCGTTTTTATTGTATATAATCACCTTTAACTCATGAGCTGCCTGGTACACTTGTTGGGTGGGTAACTTCATTTTTTTTGGTGACAAACAAATCCAATCCCAAGAGCCAGACAAAGGGTAGGCTCCAGAGGTTTCTATGTGGGTATTCATACCCATTTTTTTTAACAGCGATGTTAAAGGACCCATATCCCAGGTGAGGGGCTCTCCACCAGTTATAACAATAGTCTTCGAGTATTTATTTGCGTTTTGTGCAATGGCCTTAATGGCAGTTGGGGGATGGCTCTCTGGATTCCAGCTTTCTTTCACATCACACCAATGACATCCAACATCACAGCCTCCAACTCTAATAAAATAAGCTGCAGTCCCTTTATGAAAACCCTCTCCTTGAATGGTGTAGAACTCTTCCATAAGTGGAAGCATCATACCTTTATTTACTTGCTCTTGAATCTCTTTTTGCATACGCCAGCAAAGATAGTATAATTATCTACGATGGATACCTATTTCTGCAAAGACAAAACAGGAGTATCTTTCTTTAAATAGGCACATTAAAACAACCTAATATACCTTGCTATAAAACTAAATACTATATTGTTTTACAAGACAGGATACAATTGTTATTTTTATAAAAAATTAAGAGTACTCACCTGCACCAACTACCAGATTAATACACAAACAACCAAAATCAAATAATGAAAAATGCTATTATTATAACAGCCCTAGCCGCTTTACTATCTGTACAATGCACAAATAAAAAAGATGCCTTTACCATAACAAATGGTAAAATTGGGACACTCACAAGCCAAACTACCCTAAAACAACTAAAGACTGTTTTTGCAAATGACAGTATTGTACCCCTCTCAAATAGTAGCCCTAGTGATGCCTTGCAAGGAGATCTAGAGGTGTTTTCAAAAGATGGCAGCAAACTACTGGGGCTATCTCCAGATATACAAAACAGTCCTGAGGCAACAATAAACAACCTACGAGTGTATGACTCTAGATACAAAACAAGCAAAGGGCTATCTATAAAGAGCACCTTTAAAGATATTAAAGACAACTATGAAATTTCTGGAATCCAAACAAGTATAGATGCTGTTGTAATCTTTCTAAAAGATAGTGATGTATTTATCACCATAGACAAAAAACAACTACCAGAAAACCTAAGGTACAACCCTAACCTAACCATTGAAGCATCTCAAATACCACAAGGTGCTACCTTTAAATATTTTATGATTGCCTGGGAAGGTCAGTAACATCGTAAACTTTCAACTAAAACATTAAAGCTATGCACACACGCTCGCCTTTCCATCTAGCTATACCCGTTGATAACTTAGCAAGTTGTAGAACATTTTACAGAGACATACTAGGCTGCCAAGAGGGAAGAAGCAGTGATCATTGGGTAGATTTTAATTTCTTTGGACACCAACTTGTTATCCATCTAAAACAGGACTCGCAATCCAAAGCTCCAACAAATACTGTAGATGGCAAAGAGGTTCCTATACCTCATTTTGGTGTCGTGCTTGATATGGATACTTTCAATGAGCTGGCAAAACAACTTCAAGAAAAAAACGTCGAGTTTATCATAGCACCCTACACTAGATTTAAAGGCCTTGTAGGAGAACAGGCAACAATGTTTTTTAAAGACCCTAGCTCAAACGCTCTAGAGTTTAAAGCCTTTGCAGATCCAAGCCAGTTATTTGCTAGTTAAAAAGCTAGAGAGGGCCTGTATAGGTATACAGCTCTAATTTCAGTAAAACACATAATAAAAAAGCCCTTTAGGAGATACCTAAAGGGCTTTTTAATAGTAGTATATACACTAAGCTTTAGAGATAGCGCGCTGCTCTCTGGCTAGTAAGGTGTTTTTTAGTAGCATGGCAATGGTCATTGGTCCTACACCACCTGGAACGGGAGTTATAAAGCTTGCCTTTTTGCTAACCCCATCAAAATCTACATCACCAACAATTCTATATCCCTTAGGCTTTGATAGATCCTCTACGCGTGTAATTCCTACATCTATAATCACCGCATCATCTTTTACCATTTCTGCTTTCAAAAAATTAGGAACCCCTAGGGCAGAAATCACAATGTCTGCCTGGCTAATTATTTGTGTTATGTTTTTTGTATTACTGTGTGTTAGGGTTACTGTAGAGTTTCCAGGCCAACCTTTGCGGCTCATTAAAATACTCATTGGCCTACCAACAATATGGCTTCTACCAATAACAACAGTGTGCTTCCCTTTTGTATCTACTTTATAACGCTCTAACAACTCTAAGATTCCAAAAGGAGTGGCAGGTATAAAGGTGGACATATCCAATGCCATTCTCCCAAAGTTTTCTGGATGAAAACCATCTACATCTTTACTAGGGTCTACCGCCATTAAAACGCGCTGGGTGTTTATTTGAGGAGGCAGTGGCAACTGGATGATAAAACCATCAATTGCATCATTGTGGTTCAGCTCCTTAATTTTATCTAATAGCTCTACCTCACTTGTTGTGTGAGACATACGCACCATGGTAGACTCGAAACCAACCCGCTCACAGGAGCGAACTTTACTTCCAACATAGGTTAGAGACGCGCCATCATCCCCTACAATTACAGCGGCTAAATGAGGTACCTTTTCTCCGGCATCTTTCATCTTTTTAACTTCTGCTGCAATTTCGTTTTTTATATCGTTTGATACTTTTTTTCCGTCTAAGATTGTCATAGCCTTTGTTTTATATTTCTTACCTAGAATAATTTAATGCTGTTTAACGCATATTTCCCATCATCTGCATCATCTTCTTACCACCGCCACCTTGCATCATCTTCATCATTTTACTCATTTGCTGAAACTGCTTGAGTAATTGATTGATTTGCTGCACAGAGGTGCCACTCCCTTTTGCAATTCGTTTTTTACGACTTGTATCAATAGTTGTAGGAACACTTCTCTCTAAAGGTGTCATGGAATGAATAATGGCTTCTATATGCTTAAATGCATCATCATCTATATCTACATCTTTCATGGCTTTTCCAGCACCTGGTATCATCCCTACCAGATCTTTCATGCTTCCCATTTTCTTTACCTGATTGATTTGTTTTAAGAAATCATCAAAACCAAATTGATTTTTGGCTATTTTCTTTTGTAATTTTCTTGCTTCGTCTTCATCAAATTGTTCCTGAGCTCTTTCTACCAGGGAGATAACATCTCCCATACCCAAGATTCTATCTGCCATACGATCTGGATAGAACACATCAATTGCATCCATTTTCTCACCCGTACCAATAAACTTTATAGGCTTGTTTACAACACTTTTAATAGATAATGCAGCACCACCCCTGGTATCACCATCGAGTTTGGTAAGTATTACCCCATCAAAATTAAGCCTATCGTTAAACGTTTTGGCAGTATTAACAGCATCTTGACCCGTCATAGCATCTACAACAAACAATGTCTCGCTTGGAGAGATTGCTTTGTGTACATTTTCTATTTCTTGCATCATTGGCTCATCTACAGCCAAACGCCCAGCAGTATCTATAATCACAACGTTAAAACCATTTGCTTTTGCATGTGCAACGGCCTTTGTAGCAATTGCAACAGGATCCATATTATCCTGGTCACTAAACACCTCAACCCCTATTTGCTCTCCAACAACATGAAGTTGATTGATCGCTGCAGGACGGTATACATCACAGGCAACCAGTAAAGGATTCTTGCTTTTTTTGGTTTTTAAGTAATTGGCAAGTTTACCAGAGAAGGTTGTTTTACCACTACCCTGCAACCCAGACATTAAAATTACACTTGGAGACCCTTTTAGGTTGATGCCAGCAGCATCTCCACCCATTAGGGCTGTAAGTTCATCCTTTACTATTTTAACCATTAACTGGCTAGGTTGCAGGGATGTCAACACGTTTTGACCCAGCGCTTTTTGCTTAACGGTCTTGGTAAAGTCTTTGGCTATTTTAAAATTAACATCGGCATCCAAAAGGGCACGACGCACCTCTTTTAGCGTTTCTGCAACGTTAACCTCTGTAATACTTCCGTGTCCTTTGAGCACATGAAGGGCTTTATCTAACTTATCACTTAAATTATCAAACATAGGGAATACATTTTATAGAAAATCTTAATAGAAAATCACAAAAGATTTAACCGCAAATATACTAATTGATTGGGGAGTTTCAAAGTAGCAATGCTATTAAAAACAGGGTTTTTTCTAGAATAAAATGAACTGAATAAACCAAAAAAGAGTACATAATTGTATCTTGTTGGTAATTTACGCTCTCTATGTAAAACAACGTCATAATCAAATTACATTACACGCTATGAAACACCTTATTGCACTTCTAGTAATTACATTGTTTGGCTTTGCGCCAACCCTCCAAGGACAACAAACAAAAGTTATTCATGCCGGCACACTACTTGCCGTTCCTGGAAGCGCTCCAAAAACACAACAAACCATTGTTGTTGAAAATCAAAAAATAAAACAAGTATATGACGGCTATTTAAACGCCCTAGAACTTGGGCTAGAAAGCACTGATGTAACACTCATAGATTTAAAAGACAAATTTGTAATGCCTGGTTTTATAGACATGCACACGCACATTACATCAGAGCGTGATCCCAATGCAATTAGCCATCTTTGGACCACCCTTGAGGAGGCAGATGCTGCCTATAATGCCATACCATATGCGAAAAAGACACTCATGGCTGGTTTTACCACCATACGCAATTTAGGGGGTGACCCACATATTATGAATGCCCTAAAAAGAGCCATTAACAATCAGCTCATTGTTGGGCCAAGTATTGTGGCCTCTAACGGAGCTGTTTCTGCAACAGGAGGACATGGAGATTTTCATGGATACAACGATGCTATTTTAGAAATGGTTGGCCAAGATGTAAGTATTTGTGATGGTAGCGATGACTGCACAAGAGCAGTAAGAGCGCTGGTAAAATCTGGGGCAGATGTGATTAAAATTACAGCAACAGGAGGCGTTTTAAGCAATACTGCTGCGGGTGTTGGCCAACAACTTACCGACCAAGAAATGAAAGCCATTGTTACTACAGCCGCTAGTTTGGGAAGAAAAGTAGCAGCCCATGCTCATGAGGCGCAAGGAGTAAATGCTGCCCTTAGGGCGGGAGTAAACTCTATAGAACACGGCTCTTATTTAAATGATGAATCTATTAGGCTCTTTAAACAAACAGGAGCGTATTTAGTACCCACCCTTTTGGCAGGTGTCTCTGTGTATGAAGAACTATCTGTAAACCCAAACATACCACCAGCAATCATAGAAAAAATAAAACAAGTAGCTCCCGTGGTTGAGGCCTCTTTCAAAAAAGCATTGAAAGGCAATGTTAATATTGCCTTTGGTACAGACAGCGGCGTAAGTAGACACGGCACTAATGCCCGTGAATTTGAACTAATGGTACTCTACGGTATGGACCAAAATAGCGCCATTAAAACAGCAACTATAAATGCAGCCACCCTTTTAGGTAAAGAAAATGTAATTGGAAAAATAACACCTGGCATGCAGGCAGATATGGTGGCCACAGACACAAGCCCTTTACAAGATATTTCTGTATTAAAAGACATTACATTTGTCATGAAACTTGGCAGTGTTTACAAAAATAAGTAACCTATAACAAGACAACTTCCAAAATACCACGGCACAAAAACTAATTATTTTTTTTATAGTTTTACGCCATCAAGTCATGGAAAAACAAACAAACATTTGCCAAGAACAGGCCTTTAATAAAGTCTATAAAGCCCAGGCACAATCATTACGCAATTTTATGTTCTTTAAAACAAAGGACACAGATGCCTCTTATGATTTGGTGCAAGAAGCTTTTTTAAAATTATGGCAAAATTGCGCAAAAGTAACTCCTGAAAAGGCCAAGAGTTATCTCTTTACAACCGCAAACAACCTTTTTTTAAATACCGTTGCTCATAAAAAGGTACAATTTAAATTCACCCAAGGTGTAAAAAAATCACAAGACAACAACTCACCAGAGTTTCTATTGGAAGAAAAGGAATTTGGTCAGAAATTACAAAAAGCACTAGATAGCCTCACCCAATTACAACGCACTGCTTTTTTACTAAGCCGCGTGGAGGGTAAAAAATATAGAGAAATTGCTGCCATTTATAACATTTCAGAGAAAGCTGCAGGCAAACGAGTATTAGACGCTCTAGAAAAACTTAGAGAGACTATAGATAATTTATAAACCCCCTAAGGTGGTAAAATAACAATTAAACTGTTATAGTATAACAAGCAAGTAAATGGAAACAAAGCAAGCATTAGAAAAATGGCTCAACAATGAGGCAACCCCTGCAGATATGCAGGTGCTTAACGCGTGGCCAGATTTTGACTCCTACAAAAAAATAGATACCCATACAAAACGTATGGTATTGCCTGAGCACGATATTACATCTGGAATAAAAGCACTTAGAGATACTCTTTTGTTTAATAAGGCCCAGAAACAAAAAAGACCTAAAGTTGTTACACTGCCAATGTTTTTAAAAATAGCGGCAATATTTGTGCTACTAGCAGGATCTACTGTATTTGTAACTTCCCTACCTACAAACATACAGGCGCCTATTGCCAGTATACAAACAATTGAATTACCAGATAGCTCAAAAATAACATTAAAAGAAAACGCCCGTATTAGCTACAAAAAATATGGCTGGCCCTTTAATAGAGAGGTAACCCTTGAGGGAGAGGCTTATTTTGAGGTCGCTAAAGGCAAGACTTTTACCGTACGCACCCCAAGTGGAAACGTGAGTGTTCTTGGAACCTCTTTTAATGTAAAAACACAGAATGATATTTTAATTGTTTCTTGTTTTGAAGGCCTTGTCTCTGTAAATGCCAATGGAATGAATACTCTGGTTACTCCCGGTGACTCCTTTAGCTTTGCTCCTATGTTGGTTAACAATAAAATTTACACCTCAAAACCAAGCTGGATTTTTAATGAAAGTAGTTTTGTAGATATACCACTGGATGCAGTATTGATGGAAATTGAAAAACATTACAAAGTTACCCTCACAACTAAAAATATTGATGTAACTTTACGTTATACAGGTAGCTTCACCCATACAAACCTTGACCAGGCGCTACAAACTGTAACACTACCACTTAACCTTTCTTTTAGCAAAGATTCAAAAAATGAAGTACAAATTTATGACCCTAAAAAACAATAAGTATAGCCTTATATACTTCTGTTTTTTATTGTTTTTTTGGACTCATTGTTGTCTTGCTCAAAATACTGAAGATACCATAACCTTTGAGCAGGCAATCTCTCAAATTGAAACAGTATTTGAGGTAAAGTTTTCTTATAACAGCAATACGGCAAAGAGATTTAGGGTCTCTACCCCAAACACAAACCAAACACTTACCCAAACATTAAGGATGTTTTCTGACAAAGAGAACATTAACTTCACCCTTGTTAGTAGCCGTTATATAACAGTCAAGTTTCCGAAAAAAATGGTGTCTTTTTGCGCTACATTTATCGATACTCAAACAGCAAAACCCATACCTATAACCGCTATTTCAGAAAACAAAACATACACCAGTAACAGTGGTGGGGTTTTAAGTATAGACAGCATTGCAGATAACCAAGTATTGGAACTATTTTCTCAGGGTCAATTTGTTAAAGAGATTGTCATTTATAAAGCAATCGCAAATACAAAAGGCCGCTGCCCTTTGCTATTTATAAATCCAGAGAATATCAACAAATTACCCACTATCACGCTCTCTGGCTACATAGCAAAAGGAATTGAAAAAACAAAAAAAGGAGCCGTTACAATTAAAAACGATGATTTTGAAATTTTACCTTCACTCACCGAGCCAGATGTTTTACAAATTGCTCAAGTGCTTCCAGGCATACAAAGCTATGATGAAACAGCTTCAAACATCAACATAAGAGCTGGTGGTAGTGATGAGGTAACCATTTTGTGGAACGATATTAGAATGTACCAAACAGGTCATTTTTTTGGACTTATATCTGCCCTGAACCCAAACCTTATAGACAATGTTATTATCTACAAAAATGGGACCCATCCAAGATACAGCGAGGGCGTCTCTGGGGTATTACACATTTATCCAACAAACAGCATTGATCCAGAAGTAACAGGAGGCGTGGGCATAAATTTAGCAAGCACCAATGCTTTTGTGAAAATACCTGTAACAAAATCCTTTGCAATTCATGGATCTGGGAGAACCTCAATTAACAATGGTGTGGGCAACCCTATCTACACATCATTTTTTAAAAGAACCTTTCAAAACACAGAAGTAACAAACCTCAACAACACCCAGCCAGAGGTGCTTAGAACAACAGACGAGGATTTTAATTTCTTTGACATTAGCATCTCTGCACTTTGGGACATCTCACCAAAAGACAAACTAAACTACCACTTTATGACTATTAACAATGGTCTTGAATTTAACGAGCGTTTGTTTACCGGTGGTATTTCAACGGCTAGTTTTAATGAAATAGAACAAAACACACTATTGGGTGGTTTTAATTACCAAAGAAACTGGAACCAGAAACTCACAACAGGGTTACATTATAGCAATAGCACCTATAAAGCCAGCACACAAAACACGCAGGTAGAACAAGTAAGTCAAGAATTTAAAAAAAATCAAGTAAAAGAACGAACCCTAAAGTTTGACACAAACTATAGTATAAACGATAACTTATCTATAGAGGCTGGCTATCAATACACGAGCACAACTATAGATACCACAGAAGATACCAATACTAGTGAGAGCAACTCAAAAAGAGGAATAACCAATGGATTTTACGCACAAACAACTGCACAACTATTTGATGATAAAACTACAATAACCTTAGGGGCAAGAGTAACAAATCTTTCCAATTTTGATACGCAGATAGAACCAAGAATTACCATTTCACACGCGTTAAAAAAACAATGGAATGTGTTTCTCTCTGGTGAGAAAAAACACCAAAACGTATTGCAATTTACAGCCAATGAAAATCAATTGTTAGGGATACAAAATAAACAATGGATCCTGGCAGATGGAGTTCAAAATCCTTTGTTAAAAAGCGGTCAAGCATCATTTGGGACAGATTATACCCTAAAAAAATGGACCCTAAACGCAGAGGTTTTTTACAAGAAAGTAGACGGTATAAACACCCGTAATCTAGGACTTAGAAACCAACTTGAAAATACTCAAGCCATCGGAAACTATACAAGTCAAGGCCTGGAAATATCTATTGGTAAAAAACTTAAAAACTTTACTAGCTGGTTAAGCTACACCTACACAGATAGCAACTACGAATTTAAAACCCTTAGCCCTATAGGTTTTCCCAACAATTTTAATGTCACACATTGTGTAAATGCCATTGCAACCTACACCCTAAAAGACTTCACTATTTCTGCAGGGGTAAATTACCATTCTGGATTACCCTACACCACAACGGTTGATCAGGGAGTTATTACTAACACCAATAACGGGCCACAGATACAATACAACAGCCCTAACAACGAAACATTAAAACATTATTTTAGAACAAACATATCAGGGGTATACAAGACCCCTTTAGACGATACATTTAGCGCCGTAGTAAACCTTTCATTATTAAATTTGTTTAATACAAAAAATGAGTTGGGGAGATACTATCAATTACAGACAAACAACAAAGAAGAAAATTATATCAATACCGTTACGCAGTTTTCTCTGGGCTTTACACCCAATATATCATTACAGCTATTGTTTTAAAAAACTACATTCTGTCAGGAACTTGTATCCCTAACAATGAAAATGCTGTTTTTATAACCGCTCCAACTGCGCCACAAAGTGCCACTCTAAATTCTTTTTCTGTAGTGTCCTGAGCAGCAAAAATTGGCACATTTTGATAAAAAGAATTAAAGTCCTTTACCAAATCATAGGTGTAGTTTGCTATGAGTGCTGGGCTATAATGCTGAGCTGCCATTTGAATTGTCTCAGGAAACAACTGAAGTGTTTTAAGTACTTGTTTTTCTTTAGGGTCAAGAGAAACAACACCCTCCAAAGATTGTTGGGCACTCTCTGAAGACTTTCTTAAAATTGATTGAATACGCGCGTAAGTGTATTGAATAAAAGGCCCTGTATTTCCTTGAAAATCTACACTCTCTTCTGGATTAAATAAGATGCGTTTTTTTGGATCCACCTTTAAAATATAATATTTTAAAGCACCAAGACCTATGGTAGCGTAAAGCGTTTGTTTTTCTTGGGTAGTAAAATCATCAATCTTACCAAGCGCCTCAGAAATGTTGCAGGCTG
>Ga0233426_10001011_pt1 | contig 27319 bp, 30 predicted proteins | sample SI_118_April2016_6_FD_179875 | JGI IMG/M metagenome (GOLD analysis project Ga0233426, IMG submission 179875) | Seawater microbial communities from Saanich Inlet, British Columbia, Canada - SI_118_April2016_10_MG | ecosystem: Environmental > Aquatic > Marine > Inlet | place: Canada: British... | reverse complement strand
AGTAATAGGTACGCCTCTAATCGTTATGATAGATTACATTGGGGTTGGGTAACCACCAATAATCAGGATGGGTGTGCCGATGGAGTTTGGGGTGATGGATATGCACACGGATTAGGCCAAGGAGATTTCTCTTCTAGCCTATCTTCTCTGTATTCTCAGTATCTTTGCAAAGTCAAGATAAAAAGTCCAAATTTTTATTCGATGCAAATAGTTACCAAAGCATGGGGGAATATGGACTCTGGTGATTCAATTTTACTCGAAACTGATTCGGGGTACGATCAAGAGTATTACAATTACACTTCAATAAATTTATCCTCAAATGAAGGCGATTGGAACAGATTGATTTGGAATGTATCTGATTTACATCAATCTGGAGGTTTTACTTTATCATTTTTGTTTAAATCTGATGGCTCAGTTGCGAATGAAGGAATTCACATTGATTCATTTCTAATTTTTGGAATTGAGAGATTTACTGAATATACTCTTAATGCAGTTTGCAATGATCCCCTTCCGAATTCTTATATCGTATTAGCAGCCGATTCAAATCCACCTTCCTTGCATTGCCGTGTATTTAACAAAGGATATATAGACATAACTCTTAGATATTTTACTACTTTATCTAATCAATCATGGATGTACCAATATCCATTAAGAATTGACTCAAATAATCCTATCGATCACGATAATTTTGTAGTTAGTAAAGTTATAAAAGCACGAACAATTACCGATGTTTGGTTTAATTTATCAATACCTGATGGGACCCTCGTACAAGAATTAGATTGGATTGTAGACATCAATGATGGTGTTTTAAATAATTCTAAATATTCACTTGTTCTACCAGTTAAGGTAGATCCAACTTATTCCATAACACTAACTCCGGATAAATTGTCTAATCCAGCCGCTACTTTATTCCCCGGGGATAAGGCAAATATAACTATGAATCTAAAAAACAATGGGAATCAATTAGCAACTTGGAACTTAGGTGGCACTTTCGACACATCTGAATGGCCTTCAGAAAATATTCAATGGTATGATTCAGCAACAGGTAAAGCAATATCTCTTCTTAATTCTTCCATCAATGAAGAATTTATCTTAAATGCAGAAATTACAGCTCCTGAAGGTTTGGCTCCTGGAATATATACTCTTACTCTTATTGCCAATGGTCGTGCACCTGCTACTTTTCAATCAGAAACCGTCCTGTATATTGAGGTGCCAGTTTACCATAATTTGGTTGTCGCACCTATATCAAATTCATTAATTGCTCCCGCTAATGGCTATGGTAAAATTGTCGAAATATTCCTAATCAATAATGGAAATACTGAGGAATCTTTTGATATTTCAGTTACAACGGATAATTGGCGATTAAAAGCTTCAACAAGTGCAACATTGACACCCGGTATACCTTCGAATGGTGGAGATACCTCAATATCTCTTCTACTACCAATGCCCGAGGGGATACTAAATGGAACTTATAGAATTACAGTACATGCTGCAAGTACGCTGAATCCAGAATATGTATCTAGTGCAAATATTTACCTAACGGTGCCAGTTACTAATCTAGTAGAAATTCCAGATTTGGATATGACTGAAGAAATATTTAGTGCAGGTAGTGATGACAGGACTTTAAGATGGGAAATATGGAATCGTGGGAACGTTGCAGACTCTTTCGACATTTCATTCCTACATACATCAGATGTTTTTACTTCCGCACAAGGATTAAGTGAGGGAAGGACTCCATACATATCTCCAGGGTCATCATATAATTTATCTGTCAGTTATTCATTTGGCGAGGATGCAGATGGGACACGGACTATTACTCTAGGTGCAAATAGCGTCGAATCTTCAAAGGCAGGAGGAGATGCATCTGGAAGCGGGCAAGCCCTGTTTAACGTCGGAACTGTTGGTTGGCTACGAGCACTTTCTCCACCACTTTCATCAGATGCAATGTCAATAACCGAGTCGGGAGAATCTTACTCATTAGAATATACTATACTGAGCATGCATCCTACAGATGATCAACAAATACGTGCTGAAGTTGAACTTGAAAATCAGTATACAGTATATAGCGCTAGGGTCGATGAAGATGATAGGGATTTCGTGCTTAAAGCTGGAGAATCAAGGACTGTAACTATTTTCTTAGATGTTAGGGAAGAGGATCTAGAAAATTTGAATATGGATCAAGTTAATTTCGAAGTTACATTAGTAGTAACCAGTGAATTAGATGTTTCGAAACGAACAACTACGATATCATTGACCAAACCAGTGCCATTAGAAGTAGGTCCTGATGCAGGAGATTATGTCTGGATTACTGGTAATATTGTCTTAATAATCATTGGTACGGTAGTATTCCTTGGAGTGTCCGTTATGACATTCAGAATTGTTAGAAAAGCTAATTCGCCTTTAGAAGAAATTTCTACATTAGATGGCTATAATATGACTATGAATGCATGGGATGATGAAACCAGTATGAAAATGCCATTGCCTTCTGCAGATATGATTGCAAATTCTATGTTCGGAGGCTCTGAGGAAATATTCAAACAACCATCTCCGGACCTTTCGATTTTAGAAAATCTAGAAAGTAGTAATCACCCACCAATTCCCGAATCTGGATTGCCAGACGGCTGGTCCTTGGAGCAATGGAATCACTACGGTCAAGAATGGCTAGATGAAAGAAACTTGGAATAAACTCATTTCTTTTTTTAGGCTATCGTGTGCGAGGACTTATGACTACTAGTATGGTGCCACGACTAATCAATTAATGGAAGTGATTTTCAATGTACAATGGACAACAACCAATTTTCATAATGAAAGAAGGCACACAAAGAACCAGCGGAAAAACTGCACAGAGTAACAACATCGCTGCTGCTAAGGCAGTTGCAGATGCTGTACGCTCTACGTTGGGACCAAAAGGAATGGATAAAATGCTAGTTGACAGCATGGGAGATGTAGTAATCACAAATGATGGGGCAACAATTCTAAAAGAAATGGATATCGAACATCCGGCAGCAAAGATGATTATAGAAATTGCAAAAACTCAAGAACAACACTGCTATGATGGCACCACGAGTGCGGTTGTAATAGCAGGAGAATTACTCAAGAGGAGTGAAGATTTAGTTGAACAGAACGTTCATCCTACAGTTATATGTGAAGGATTTAGATTAGCAGCAGATAAAGCTGCTGAAATAATCGATGCACATGCTATTTCCGTTACTCCTTCTGCATTAGAAGAAGTTGCTAAAACTGCATTGACTGGAAAAAGTGCTGGTGCTGTGAAGGAATTTTTAGCTGATATTAGCGTTAGGGCAGTACTAGCAGTAGCACAAGTAGTCGAGGGAGAAAATGTCGTAGATCTAAATGATGTCAAAGTAGAGAAGAAACAAGGAGGTTCAATCCGCGACAGTTCGTTAATAGACGGCATAATTATGGACAAAGAACGCGTTCATAGCGGAATGCCTAAATTAGTTTCTAAATGTAAAATTGCACTAATAAATTCTGCAATAGAAGTTAAGAAAACCGAAGTAGATGCAAAAATACAAATTACAGATCCGAATATGTTGTCTCAATTTCTGGATGAAGAAGAAAATTATCTCAAATCACTAGTTGAGAAAATAATTCTCTCTGGGGCCAATGTAGTTATCTGTCAAAAAGGAATAGATGATTTGGCTCAGCATTATATGGCAAAGTCAGGAATTTTTGCAATTAGAAGGGCCAAGAAAAGTGACATGGAAGCCCTATCAAAAGCAACTGGAGGTAAAATAGTAACTAACGTGGATGATCTTTCTTCAACTGATTTGGGATCTGCTTCTAAAGTGGAAGAAAAGAAAATAGGAGATTCAGATATGGTCTTTGTTACTGGATGCCCAGAGGCAAAAAGTGTCTCAGTACTTTTGAGAGGAGGGACTGAACATGTCGTTGATGAAATTCGTAGAGCATTTGATGATGCTATAGGAGTTGTAGCAGTTGCTCATGAAGATGGTGCAATTCTCACAGGTGGAGGTTCGGTTCTAGCTGCAATAAGTAGAGATTTACGTTCGTATGCTGAAGGAATTGGAGGCAGAGAACAAATGGCCATAGAGGCTTTTTCCGGAGCATTGGAAGTGATACCCCGAACTCTTGCAGAAAATGCAGGTTTAGATCCGGTTAATACCATTATAGATATCAGAAAAGCTCACTCAGAAGGTAAATCGACATTTGGAGTAAATGTGTATGATGGAGGTGTTGCCGATATGAAAAAAGCAAATGTTTTCGAACCAAGTAGAGTAGTTGAACAGGCAATTCAAAGTGCATCTGAAACAGCTGTCATGATATTAAGGATTGATGATGTCATCTCTAGCAAGAGTTCGGGGCCTATGGATGCTGGTGATTTTGATGGAATGGGAATGTAATAGTCTACTCTTTCATCATTTTTATGAAAAATAAAAACGAGAGTTATAATAATCGGTTACGTGTGGAGTAGATATAGGGCACTTTAGGTGATATTATGTCGGATACAAGGTCATTACTTATTTTATATGGTTCACAGTCTGGTAATTCAGAAGAAATCGCTATTAATGCCGGAAAATTTTCTTCCAAAAATAATCTAAATCCAATAGTTAGGGCCATGGATGAAGTAACAGTTTCCGATATAATTTCTCAAACAAGGATTTTGATTTGCTGCAGCACATGGGGCGATGGAGAGCAACCTGACAATGCCGAAGATCTGTGGGAAGCTGTCAATTCTGCTGATATCACCTCACTAAATAATATCAACTTTTCAGTATTAGCACTTGGGGATTCATCTTATGATTTATACTGTGAATCTGGCAAGGAATGGGATAATTGGTTTGAATCAAAAGGAGCTAATCGAATTTATCCTCGTGTAGACTGCGACGTTGATTTTGAAGAACCTGCCAAAATATGGATGGAACAAAGTATTCAAAAAATGAGTGAAATCACTGTCGACTCTGGTGTCGAAATTACAATACCTGATAACAAAATTTCTAATAATTCTGATGTAATTGATAATTCCATATCTGAAAAATTAGATGTTTTGGCATCGGATAATATCGAAGATTTTCTCAATGAGGGAGACAGGGAACTAGCTGTCCTTTTCGGCTCACAATCTGGTAACTCTGAAGACTTAGCATCAAAAATAGTAAAAGAGGCTACAAAATATGGCCTCAATGGTAAAGTCTATGATATGGATGGCCTCGATTTTAATGCTCTTACTAATCATAAACGCGTACTGATAGTGTGTTCGACTTGGGGTGAGGGTGAAATGCCTGATAATGCAGAAGAGTTGTGGAAATCTGCAAGTGATGATGCAGCGCCTAAATTTAATAAAACTAACTATTCAGTACTCTCATTGGGTGACTCAAGTTATGAGTTATTCTGTCAATCAGGTAAAGATTGGGATATTAGATTTGATGAGTTAGGGGCTAATAGATTGGTAACAAGGGTTGATTGCGACGTTGATTATGAAGCATTAGCCAGTGAATGGACTTTTAATGCCCTGACTTCCATGGCAGCAGTTGACGAAACTGGTGATTTTCATGAATCGAAATTAAATTCGATTAAACAATTCGTATCTGGGGCAGATACAGTGGGCGCTTCAGGTGATGACGGTTTTTCCATCCCCTCGTTGATTTCTGAAAAATTGCAAGTCGAAGTATCTATATTTAGATACGATCCCCAAATAAACTCTACTGGTAAAGATACATGGTTGTGTTCTTTACCTGGAAATATGTCTGTTCTAGAAGTTCTCAGATCCATCAAAAGCACCCATGATGGGACCTTGACTTTCAGAGATGGTGTCGCCGATGATCCCAATACTGCAATTTCTATAAACGGTCGACTAATACTTCCCGGAACTATTAGTTTAGACTCAATATATTCTCCCCAAATAGGAAAATTAAATTTAAGAATTGAACCTCTCCCATGTTTTACTGTTATTCGTGATTTATTGGTTGATACATGGGCACTCGAAAGAGCAAGAGAAATTAGTGAACCTTGGATGATTTCCGCTACAAGGGAAGGCAAAAATACCTCACAGGGCACGATTGGGACAATGAGTCAATCAGAAGCAACATACTTACATTCGATAAAAGATTTTCAAAGCTCAATTCTCTTACATGCCAGCTCAGACGCTACGCCATTCTCTGAATCCTATGTTGGCCCATCAAATATAGTGTCTGCATGGGCAAGACGGAACGATTCAAGGATTTCAAAAACTAAGAAGAATAAAATTGATAAATACATAGGATCAAGCCAAGGAATTAAATCAGAAACAGATTTATCTTCGATTAGACGTCAGGAATCCAATAATATATCAATTTCTGATGCCTTATTGGATGCTAGAACCATGGCACTAAGTCAATCATCATTCTCTGGAAGGCATGGGAAGCATGTATGGTGGTATACATGGTCAATAAAGAGTAGTGGTAAAGTCAATGATACAGTATTGTTCAGGCAAGTTTTGGGGCCATTGGGTCTACTTAGTAATCTATTCTCGGGAGTGACTGCAAGAATGTTACTTGGATTCACTCGAACTGGTGGAAATATGATCAATGATGGACTCGGCATGGTTTTACCTCCGGCAGGAATAGGTAAAATGCCTAAACAATTCAATTCATCAATAAATAATCATCATGAAGTTATCGCAATTTTTAATGAACTGGATGGAAGATTTTAATGCCATTGAAATATGCCTACCATCCAGGTAATGTTTCCCATAGCAGTGCTCCTGAAGTTAATGATACTATGATGCCAATAGCAAAATCATTAGGAATTGAATTAACTATCTTAGAAGGTGCAACCAGTTGTGGTGCTGGAATTATGAGGCAAGCAAATAATCGACTTCAATTAACACTAAATGCTCGTACATTCGCAATGGCTGAATCTTTAGGCCTTGACATAATGACGCCTTGTGCTGCCACTGCAGGAAACTTGAACGAAGATTTGCAAACTCTAATTGGAAACAATATTTTATTGGCAGAAATTAACTCTACTTTAATGAAAACCTGCGGTTTAAAATTCAATGGCGCTGTCAAAGTTCACCATTTACTCCACGTACTAGTCGATGAAATCGGATTGGAAAAAATAGAATTAAAAGTTAAAAATCCCTTAAATTTCAAGATAGCAGGTTACTATGGCCCTAATATGCAACAAACTGGCATGTGTGGCGATGATGATGTTTATGATCCATCATATCTGGAAAAGTTAATTCAATCAATAGGAGGGATACCTGTTGAATGGGGTAGCCGAACTAAGAGTGTTGGAGTTCCGGGATTACTCTCTGAAGAGCCTACGGTATTACTCCAATCTGCTAATGTTATTTTGGATGCAAAAGATGAAGGGGCGCAATTAATAGTGAGCGCATGTAATTTATCTCATACGATAATGGACATATATCAAGGAAAAGCATCTAGAATAGTAGAAAGACCAATCAATATCCCGATAATGCACTTGACAGAAATGATTGATTTTGCATTCGGACATCATAATACACGTTTAGCCCAATTACGAACAAGAATATCGGTCATTGGCAATTAAATCAGTTAATAGTCATTAAGTCCCCTTTGTTCTTTAGATTTGAAATTTATTATCTTCCTTTCGTTAGGTTTTGAATTTAATTTGGTTTCATCAAATTTAGAGACTTTTGGTTGCCGTATAGCTTTTTCACGATCGATAAATTCTTCTGGAGTCATAACAACATCCGAATCTATTATTGAAAAACTATCTAATTTTGCCCTATCTATATTGTTTAAATTTGGAAGGGTACGCTTAACTCTTTGAACAGCCTTCTTCATATTCATTTCTCTCTTTAATGCAGCTATGCTAGCTCCCTCATCTCTGGTCCCTTCCGCCACTAAAACTATCACTTCTCCTTCTCTATGCCTTCCAGTCCGTCCTCTTCTTTGAATGGTTCTAGTTTCACTAGAAACAGGTTCATAAAATATTACTAAATCAGCACTAGGGATGTCTAATCCTTCTTCTCCGACTGAGGTTGAAAGTAAGATATTAGAATTTCCATTTTTAAACTCCTCTAATTTCTCAATTTGTTTTTTGGGATTCATGCCTTCTTCCCCAATTCTTTTTGATTGTCCAACAAATTTAATCGCCCTAGCGCCCTTTAAATCACTTAAAGCAACTTCAAGTACCTTTATGGTATCTCGGTAGTTTGCGAAAATAATTATTCTGCTGTTAGGATTTCTTCGTAATCTTTCTCTCACTAATCTTCTTACTGCACCAATCTTAGAGTGAATTTCATCCCTTTGTTGAATATTACTAATTAAATTTTGAATTCTCAAATCTCTCATAAACATTCGAATAGATTTATTGTCTAAGTTCATTTTCATTCTATTTAAAAATTCACCAGAAGCTGCTGTCCCTTGACACATTAGGTGATTTATCAAATGATGCAGACGCATTGCAATCGCAATTTGAGAAACTGAAATAAATGCTGTCTTATCTCCTCTTGTAATGGCAGTCTGCGCTCTTTCCATGGCCGTAGTTAATCCAATGTGATTAATTTCACCGGGCAGGACATATCTTCCCTTACGCCTTTCCTGATCAACAATTCCTTGTTGCCAAATTTTTAATGGATTAGCCATATTATGTATCTCTTCGGGAACTACGACTTTAATCTCTTGAATTTCCAAATTGGATAAATAACCTGTTAACATATAATCTTCGGAAGATCTAAGATGAATTCTATTAATTGAGAGCCTTTTGCAAATTTCTGCCACTTTAGAAATTGTATGCCCAGGGCTCGCAGTCATTGCAAGAATTAATCCATAATCAGAATTAGAATTATACATTTCACCTATCTCAGCCATGGCATGATTACCCGTAGAATGATGCGCTTCATCTAAAATCATCAATGAACAATCAGATATATCTAAAATTCCATTTTTTATGTCATTTCTAGCAACTTGGGGGGTTGCAATTATGATACGGGATGATTGCCACATTTTTAACCGTGTTTTTTTAGGGTTTTGACCAGTTATTGAGATAGGAGGCTGACCTTTACTCTCAATCATTTTAATCATTCCTTGTAGATGTTGATTGACGAGAGCAACCGTTGGTGCGATCATTAGTATCCAGCCATCACCTTTAGTTAATTTTTCAGCTGTAGCCATCCATGCTACTGCAGTTTTACCTGCAGCGGTTGGTAGTACTAACATCATCGAATTAGTTAGAATTTCATTTAATGCTTCCAATTGATATGCGCGTGCTTCAACTGTCTTTTCAGACAAGTTAACATGAGTTACCATGGGTAGCATGTGTAGTTCGTTAGTGGACATAGTTCAAAATGGTTGACACAATTTTGATACTTACGTTCCATGGGATGAGATTGTTACTATCCCGATTCGTTCAAATAGGGTATGTTAGTCGGAAGGCCGCTCACAACGTGAGATACCAGACACCTAGGGCTCTGTTTAACAACCCAAATGTTGTTTTTACAATCGTAAAACCAACATCGGTGCCACGGTATCTCCTTAGCGTATTGGGACCTTTATTGCCGTTTACGGCAAAAAACGGAATTTAATAGGAGAAATGCAAAATGGCAGATAAGAGTAAACCGCGCAGAGGTAGTATGGGCTATAGCCCTAGGAAACGTGCGGTTCGTCAGTTTCCTCGCATCTCTTCATGGCCGGAACAAGAATCTTCTGAGATAAGAATTCAAGGATTCTCAGGATGGAAAGCTGGGATGACTCATATAATGATGCGTGATAATAATCCTAATTCAACATCAGCCGGTCAAGAAATTAGAAAGGCAGTTACAGTAGTAGAAGCTCCTCCAATGAAGGTACTTGCAGTAAGGGGTTACACAAACACTCCATACGGTATGCAAACTGCCGGTGAAGTATGGGCAGATTTATCAGAATCTTCTCTAGATGGACTCATGCCTAGGTTAGCAAATGATACAAAGGCCAAAAATGGCGAAGATGAAGGAATTAAGCCCGAAAAAAGAGGTGGCAGAATTCCAATAAGGAAGAAACAAAATATTGATGAATCATTTGAAGCTTTAAAATCTTACAATTTATGTGAAGTTAGGTTAATTGTAGCAACGCAACCTAAACTTGTTAGAAGTATACCTACAAAAATACCGGAGATTATGGAAGTAGGATTGGTAGGCGGGGACGAAGCATCTCGCCTAGAGTGGGCTAAAAATCGCCTCGGAGATTTTATCAGTATTGATGATGTATTCAAAGTTGGCCAAGAAATAGATGTAGTCGGAGTAACCAAAGGAAAAGGTTGGCAAGGATCGATAAAAAGATGGGGAATAAAATTACTAAGTCATAAAAACAGTAAACGTCGAAGGCAAGGTGGAAATATGGGGGACTTCGGTACCGCATACGTTCGAAAAACTATCAGACAAGCAGGACAAGTAGGATACCACAAGAGGACTGAATTAAACAAGAGGATATTAAGAATCTCTAATCCAGAGGAATCTGAAGTTACTCCAGCAGGTGGATTCTTGCATTATGGAGAAGTTAGAAATCCTTATGTCGTATTCCAAGGTAGCCTCCCGGGTCCAGCTAAAAGAATGTTAAGATTCAGAGATCCTATTCGTCCAAAAAATACTAAATCTGAAGTAGAGATAACATATCTTAGTACTTCGAGCAAACAGGGTGTGTGATTATATTGAAGATTAAGACCTACAATTTACTTAACTCCGTGGTCCAAGAAGAATTGGACGCAGGATTATTAGCAGAAACGTATGAAGTAGATACAAAAGACGGAAAAAATATCTCTCTACCTGAAGTATTTGAATCAGAAATCCGTTTAGACCTAGTAAAGTCTGCCGTTCATGCATCCAGAGCAAACAGGAGGCAACCCTATGGACACAGGGAACATGATGGAAAAAGAGCCCCTCAACCAGGTATGAAACATTCTGTAGAGTGGTGGGGCAAAGGTCGAGGAGTATCCAGAATCATGAGAAAGACAGGTCAAAGAACTGCCGCTCAAAATCCTCACACAAGAGGAGGAAGAAGGGCACACGGGCCTATGGTGGCTAAAGATTGGTCTCAAAAACTTAATTCAAAACAAAAAACATTAGCAAGGAACTCTGCTATAAGTGCAACCACTGATGTTGACATGGTCTCTTCCAGAGGTCATCAATTTAATGAAAATTTAAGATTTCCAATTGTAATAGATGATTATGTTGAATCAAGAAATGGTTCGGAAGAAAAATATGATTTAGAATCGTTGCCTCTTCAGTATGCTACTCGTAAATTTATTGCAATGATGGAAGGTTTAGGATTAGGAGCAGATTTGACACGTGCTAAAGATGGTCGAAAGATAAGGGCTGGAAAAGCAACAATGAGAAGTCGTAAATATAGAACTCCTAAGAGTATTTTACTTGTCGTTTCAAAGAAAGATGGATTACACAAGGCTGCAAAAAATGTACCTGGTGTAGATGTAGTATCCGCAAAAGATTTGTGTGCAGAAGATCTTGCACCAGGTGGAGATTTAGGCAGACTAACTGTTTGGACTAGGTCAGCAATAGAGGCATTGGAGTGATTAAAATGGTTGACCCTTATAGCATAATTTTAATGCCTTGGATTACGGAAAAAACACTTGAAGCTAGGAGAGTAGCTGATTTTGATGGTAAGTATAGGGAAAATAATAACAGAATTGAATTTATAGTTAGAAGAGAGGCTACAAAGCCTCAGATAAGGGCTGCTATTGAAAAATTATTAGACGTCAAAGTCGATAAAGTCAATACCAAAATTACTAGATCAGGTAAACATGCTAGTATAAGGTTAGCAGAAGGTTATGATGCTGAAGAAGCCGCGCTAAAGTTGGGTGCGTTTTAATTAATGAGGTGATAAAATGGGTAAAAGAACACGTTCACAACGCAGAGGTTCAAGTCCGAAGAATAGAGTTAATTCTCATCGCTTCCCCGCTTTCAATAAATTACCTCGTAAAACAGATGAGGTGGCTACAATCATAGATTTGATTCACAGTCCAGCCCACACAGCACCATTGGCCAAATTAAAGTTTGAAGATGGAACAATAGGACATTTCGCTGCTCCTGAAGGCACATCTGTTGGTCAAAACATTGCATTTGGTGAAAATGTAACATTAAGGCCAGGAAATGTAACTACCTTGGATAGGATACCTGAAGGCACTCCTGTCTGTAATGTCGAATTAAGACCAGGAGACGGAGGAAAGTTTGCAAAATCTGGAGGCAATTCCGCTATATTAGAAACACGTATGGAAGATACCGTAAGAGTAAGATTGCCAAGTGGCAAACTCAAGGAACTACACTCTAAATGCCGCGCTACGATTGGAATTTTAGGTGGTCATGGTAGAACTGACAAGCCTTTAATGAAAGCAGGTGCAGCACATCACAGGGCAAAAGCGCGAGGAAAATTATATCCAACTGTTAGCGGAGTCGCTATGAATCCAGTAGATCACCCTCATGGTGGAGGAAACCATCAAGCAGTTCACGGTCCAAACTCTGTTAGTAGAAATTCACCACCTGGAATGAAAGTTGGTAATATAGCACCAAGCAGAACAGGTAGAGGAAGAAGAAAGGAGTAGATTAGTTATGGCAAGAAAATCCAAGAAAATGTTCCGATCCCCCAAACTAGCAAGACGTCAAGCTAGGAAGCGAAGATCTAAGATTAGTGAACGTAGGAAAAAAGAATTCCTATGGAGAGGTTATACTCTTGCAGAATTATTGGAAATGCCACTATATCCTCCTGAAGATGATCAAGAGTCTCCTTGTATAGCAACTTTAATGCCATCAAGGGCAAAAAGATCTCTTGCAAGAGGACTAAATCCTGAATGTGAAAAGCTTTTAATGAAAATTAGGGAAAACGATGGCGATAAAGTAGTAAAAACTCATTGTAGGGGCATGTATGTTCTACCAGAAATGGTCGGTACAAATATGGGAATACATGATGGTAGATCTTTCATAAATATAGAAATAATTCCTGAAATGATCGGTCACGCTCTGGGTGAATTTGCAAGAACTAGGGCTTCAGTTACACATACAGGACCGGGTGTTGGTGCTACCCGATCATCACAGCACGTATCCCTAAAGTGAGGAAATAAAATGAGTCGAGAAGTAGGTAAATCACAATCTGGATACACTCAATTGTTGGAGGGGTCTTACCTTTCAACTGCTAGAGCAGTAAATGTCAACGTTCATCACAAGCACTGTTACCATGTAGCCAAAGCACTTAGGGGGATGAATGCCTCAAATGCCTTAATTTACTTGGATGATGTAATCAATAAGAAAAAAGCAATTCCTTACACTCGCAGATCTAGGAAAGGCAGGGGTGGAAATACTATGGCGGGCCATAGGAAAGGAAAAATTGGTCCTGGAGCGTACCCGAACAAAGCTTCTAAAGAATTCGTGAAATTAATTTCTAGCGCAATGGATAATGCGAGCCAGAGATATGATACAATTGAGCCAGATGATATGATAATAACTCATATAGCAGCCCATAGGGGGCAAATAGCTACAAATTGGAGGCCTAGGGCACAAGGACGCGCTACTCCAAGTAATCACTATCAAGTAAATTTGGAAATATTCCTAGAATACTTTGGCGAAGATGAAGAAGAGGATGACTTCTGAGGTGAAATTATGAGGCAAAATACTATTCGTACAATTCTCAACCGCAATGTTGAGCGTCAATTAGTTCGAGAATACTTACTAAAAGAAACAGAGAGGGCAGGATTTGGAGGATTAACCTTCAATAGAACTCCCGAAGGAACAAAAGTTACACTAAAGGCGGAACAAGTTGGAAGAGTTATCGGCCGAAGAGGTAAAGTAATTCATGAATTACAACGTCGACTACAGGAAGATTTCAATATTCACGAACCTCAATTAGAAGTTGATGAAATTGAAGAATCTCGATTAAATGCTCAAGTTATGGCAAGTAGACTAGCTAGCTCTTTAGAAAGGGGATGGTTTTTCAGAAGAGCAGGGCATAGTACAGCTCAAAATATAATGGATGCAGGCGCAAGGGGCTGCTTGGTAATATTAAGTGGTAAAATCACAGGGGCAAGGCACAGAGTAGAAAAATTCCAACAAGGTCACATCAAATTTTGTGGTGAAACTGCTCTTGAATTTATGGATACAGGTTTCTCAACCGCAGTTAAGAAACTCGGTACTATTGGTTGTACTGTCAGAATAATGAGAAAAGGAGTCAAATTACCTCATGAAGTAACTGTTCTCGAACGTCATGAAGCAGGACTACCTGCCCTAGAAGAAATCGCTATGATTAAACCTGAAATATCAACTGATAATCAATTTGATTCTAATGTCGTATCAAATATTCTACCTAAGGAGGAAGAATGATGAGTCACGTCAAATCTAGAGACATAGATTCTATGAATCTAGAACAACGAGAACGTCGTTTGTTAGAATTAAAAGAAGAATTATTACAATTACGTGCTCAACAAGCCCTCGGAGGATCTTCAGCAGATGCTGGAGCTTACAAACAAACTCGTAGATCAATAGCCAGATTAATTACTAAAATTAATCAGGGGACTAAGGAGTAGAAATAAATGGCAGGTATATGTAATCTATGCGGACTACCTGATGAACTATGTATATGTCAAGAAATAGCAAAGGAACAACAAAAAGCAGTAATATCAGTAGTAAGAAGGAGGTATGGAAAAATGGTAACTATGATTGAAGGTATCGATGATACCGCTATTGATATCGGTCAACTTGCTAAAATACTGAAGAGTTCATGCGCCAGCGGCGGGACTGTTAAAGATAGGACCATTGAATTACAAGGAGATCATAAGAAAAGAGCTTCTAAAGTACTCGAACAAAATGGCTATCAAGTGGAGGTGAGGTAATTGACTAATATCATAAATTTACCTTGGATTTCCAGGAATTTACATGTCACAGATTCTAGTGATTTCACTTTAATTGGAGTATCCGGTACAGTTCTAAATGAGACAAAAAGAACTATTTCTATACATTCCGATAATAAAGAATTAAAATTGGCTAAAAATGTAATTAAGTTTACAATAGATGATAATCTAGAAATAGATGGCTTATTTGTTTCTCAAAGGCCAGAAGATAGAATTAATCGAAAATATAGGAGAAATTAAGATGAGAGATATAGGAGTAGATGTAAACTCCCCTCAAGGGGAATGGGATGGAAATATGAATTGTCCATTCTATGGAAATTTAAGAGTAAGGGGACAAATAATAGAAGGAATAGTTTCTACGTCCTCAATGCAAAATGCAATTGTCGTGGAACGTAGAATGCAACGTTACATGAAAAAGTATGAGAGATATGAAAAACGTACAAGACGCTATTCTGCTCACCTCCCTTCTTGCATAGGACAACTAAATCCTGGAGATAAGGTTAGAATAATGGAATGTAGGCCTTTATCTAAAACAATTAAATTCTGTGTCATAGATATGGAGGCATCAAAATGAAGGGAATTGCCGGTAAAGTAACCGCAGGTTTACCTACGGCTGCAAAGATAGATTGTGTTGATAACACTGGTGCCAAGATTGTACAGCTAATCAACGTTCCAAAAAAGGGTGGAGTAGCAAGCAGATATCCTGCTGCTGGAGTAGGTGATATGATCAAAGTTACAGTCAAAAGAGGAACTCCAGAAACTCGCCGTCAAATTTTCAATGCAATAATCATAAGGCAAACAAGGCCTTTTAGAAGAGTAGATGGAACGTGGGCAAGATTTGAAGATAATGCTTGCGTACTAGTTAATGAGAAGGGTGATTTACAAGGTTCTGACATAAAAGGTCCTGTTAGCCGAGAAGCTGCTGAAAGGTGGCCAAGAATAGCCGCAACGGCTAAACAAATTGTATGAGGTGGGATGATATGGCAAGTAAGAAAGCAGGAAAGCAACGTCAGGAGCAACTTAAATCTCCATTACATACAAAGCGTAAGAGGATAAGGGCAAGATTGGTAAGTGAAGATCCAGAATTACTCTATGTCCGCACAGTAACTGTTAGAGTAGGAGACGAAGTAGAAATTCTTAGAGGTGACTTTAGTAATCCAAATAGCATTAAATCAGAATCAAGAGGTAAAAGGTTAGGTCAAGCTAGAGGAAGGGCAGGCATCAAATCTAAAGTAGTCGAAATAGATGCTAAAAATGATCGTGTATATGTCGAAGGAATGACACAAAACACTGCTGATGGTAAAGAAGAAGCAGTCCCAATAAGGCCATCTAATTTAATTGTAACAAAATTATATGAAGGAGACCCTTTGAGAATAAAGAGAATTACTGAAAGGTCATTAACGGAGGGCGAATAAAATGAGTAGCAGCCACATAAAGAGATTAATGATGCCTCGCAGTTGGCCATTACCTAGGAAAACTAGTATATGGGTTCAAAAACCCAATCCTAGCGGTCACAGCATAGAAAATTGTATGCCTCTTACCTTGATTTTAAGGGACGTATTAGCAATTGCCCATACTAAACGCGAAGCAAAGAGGATCCTTCATTCTAGAAAAATATTAGTTGATGGAAGAATAGAAACCGATTCCGCAAGAGGTGTTGGGTTGATGGATGTTTTAACGATTGATGGTGTCAATTACCGTTGTGTATTGGATACCAATGGAAAATTGCGTTATCGAACCATTTCCGAAAAATCTGCTGGATCTAAGATATGCATGGTTACCGGAAAAACAACAATAAAGGGAGGAGTGACTCAACTTCACCTACATGATGGAAGGAACATTCTACTAGATTCAACGTCACAATACAATACAGGAGACTCGATTGTAATTTCACTGCCGGAACAAAAAATTCTAACTCATCTACCTATGGAGAAAGATTCTCTTGCATATTTAATTGGTGGAAATCACATAGGAGAAACCTCTAAAATAACTGATTTTACCATCAAAAGATCTTCAAAACCAAATGAGACTAGCTTCAAAGATTTTCTTACAGTCTCAGAATATGTGTTTATTATTGGTAATGAATCAGATTTACCCCTGGAGGATGAATAATGTCTGAAGTAAAGAATCCTATGCTTACGCCTAGGGCAAGTAAAGTTACAGTTAACATTGGCGTAGGCGAAGCTGGTCAAAGATTACAGTTAGCAGAAAAGGTATTGGAGGTATTAACTGGGCAAACACCAGTCAGAACTCTCTCAACGCAAACTAATAGAGATTTAGGAACCCGTGAAGGTGCGCCCATAGGCTGTAAAGTAACAATACGTGGTGAAGATAAAATAAATTCTTTCCTGAAGGATGCATTTTGGGTCAGAGAAAATACTCTACCTGCATACAATTTTGACAATCAAGGAAACCTATCCTTTGGAATTTCCGACTACACTGATTTCCCTGATCAAAAGTATGATCCCGAAATCGGAATTTTCGGAATGGATGTGAATATCTTATTGGAACGACCAGGTCACAGAATTAAGCATCGCCGTCAACGAAGTTCGAAAGTATCCAATGGCCACCGTGTTTTTAGAGAAGAATCAAAAGCATGGTTTACTGAAAAGTTTGGATTATCAATAGTGGAGGAGTGATTTTATGGCAAGAGATCACGGAGAAGAAATAGGCAGAACAAATGGCTGTCGCAGATGTGGCCGCCGCCGTGGACTTATTCGCCGACATGGATTACACCTTTGTCGTCAATGTTTTCGCGATGTAGCAACAAATATAGGATTTAAGAAATATTCATGAGGTGATGTAAGAATGCAATTTGACCCCCTAAGTGACGCTTTTACGCGTATATACAATGCAGAGCAAGCAGGCCATTATGAGGTATCTGTTAATCCCGCCAGTAAACTATTAGATAGCATGCTATCTATTATGCAAAAATCAGGATATATTGGAGAATACGAACTAATAGAAAATGGAAGAGGTGGTGGTTTCCGAATAGAATTAATTGGAGCAATCAATCGATGTGGAGTTATCAAACCTAGATACTCTGTTCAAAGATTAGATTATGATAAGTGGGAATCAAGATACCTGCCTGCCAGAGATTTTGGACTACTTATTATGACTACTAATCAAGGAATTATGAATCATTACGATGCAAAGAAGGAGAGAGTCGGCGGGCGTTTACTCGCTTACATCTATTAGGAGGAATAATAATGGTAAAAATTGATCATATCTCACACAAAATATCATTGATAGACGGAGTAAAAGCTACTATGGCTAATTCTATTCTATCTATTTCCAAAGGAAATAACTCCCTTACCAGAGAATTCATACACACTAAAATTGAAATAAGAATTTCAGATGATTATGTAACCGTATTCTGTAATTTACCTAGAAGGTCTGAAAAAGCATTATCTGGTACTTGGGCTGCCCATATTAAAAATATGGTCAATGGAGTAGATACTGGTTTCGAATATCATTTAAAAGCTGTATACAGCCATTTTCCAATGACGTTAAAAGTCTCAGGGAATAAAATGACTGTAAATAATTTATTTGGTGAAAAGGTACCTAGGGTTGCTAAACTGCCTTGGTCACCTTCAGACGTCGAGGTTAAAATTTCAAATAAAACAGATGTAGTAGTCAAGGGAATTGACAAAGAAAAAGTTGGCCAAACTGCTGCTAACATCGAACGATCATGTAGAATCAAGAACAGAGATAGAAGAGTATTCCAAGACGGAATATACATTACTTCTAAGGGTGCATAAGGAGGATTTAAGAATGGAATATGATAATATGACTGTCGCACAGTTGAAAGACTTACTGCGTGAAAACGATCTATCTGTATCGGGAAAAAAATCCGACCTAATTAATCGATTATCTGAAATTGATACAGATTCTAATGAAAATCCAATATCTGATGAAATTGCTAATGAGGATGGAAATGAAACTTCTACAGATACGGTTACTCCTGACTCCGATAGCGATGAAGAAAATGATGATAAGTCTGAAGAATTCTTTGAAGAAGATGATAACTTTTATGAAGACTTTGACGGAGTCCATACAGCTAGACAAAAACCGGTATTGGATGAAGAAACTAAAGCAAATTTAAAAATTAGATCCATACAAAAGAAAAAGCAACCTGCTTTCCGTCGCCAAGAATGGTTTAGATACAAAAGATTATCACATTCTGGCTGGAGAAAACCAAAAGGATATCAATCAAAACAACGTCTTAATATGAAGTACAGATCTCCCATGGCAAGAATTGGTTTTGGAAAGATAGCTGCTGTTCGCGGACTTCATTCATCAGGATTTGAAGAAGTTTTGGTACATCAAATTGGAGATATGGATTCTTTAAATCCAGAATTACAAGCTATTAGAATAGGTTCTACGGTAGGAAATAGGAAACGTATTGCCATTCACGCACGTGCAGACGACCTTGGAGTTAGGGTCTTAAATCGTCGCAACATTAGTCCTCGAGGTGATCTTCAATGATGATTACCAATCAAAAGAGAATGGCTGCTGATATACTATCTAAAAAAGAAGGTAGAATTGTTGGTATTCATCGCGTTTGGATTCATCCAGATTACCTTGATGAAGTTACTAGTGCAGTCCAAAAAGATGACGTCAGGCAATTAATCGAGGATGGAATAATAAAAGCAAAACCAATAGTTGGAATTAGTCGATCTAGAGCACGTAAAGTCGCCGGGCAAAAGGCAAAGGGCAGGCGTAAAGGCCAAGGATCTAGAAAAGGTACAGCAAATGCTAGAGCCCCAAAGAAAGAGCGTTGGATGAGGATTATCCGATCTCAAAGAAGGGTACTAAAAGAATTTAGAGAAGATGATACTATCACGTCTTCAAAATATAGATATTATTATCGAAAAGCCAAAGGTGGATCTTATCGGTCAATTGCTGATATGAAAAGGAACATGGAACTAGATGGAATTTCATTTGGAGGTGAACAATAATGGCACATGGTAAGAATCAAAGATTAAGATTCAAGAGACGTCGAAATGGTCAGACTGATTATAAGAGGAGGATGAAACTATTACGTGGTAATACCCTCAGAGCAGTCGTTCGCGTCTCTAATACTCAGGTTACTTGTCAATTAGTAGAATTCGGAACTGGAGGTGACAGAATAATTTCTTCTGTGACTGGTCAGAATTTAGTTGATAATTATAAATGGCCATCAGAGGCATCTAAAAAATCTATTCCTGCAACCTACCTGGTCGGACTGGCATTAGCAAAAAACGCATTATCTGCCGGACATACAGAAGCAATTTTGGACATCGGCTTAGCAGCTTCTTCACCTGGTAGCAGAGTATTTGCAGCACTAAAGGGCATGATAGATGGGGGTCTTGAAATTCCACATGGTGATTCAGTTCTCCCACATGAAGACAGGATAAATGGAGTACACATTGACGATTCATTAGCAAAATCTGTAAAGGCCACTAAGAAGGCTATAGAGGGGGCAAATAAATGAGCGAAGAAACCGAAGAAATAATTGAAAAGGTAGTAGCATTGGCTCCAGGACTTACTATGGCATTGTATCCTCAAGAATCCGAGGAGCCTGTACAAAGACGTCGTGGACCTGATCCGCTAGCAGGATTGAGGACATGGGTCCCTAGGACGAGGTTAGGTAAAATGGTCAGAGAAGGGAAGATTCTAACATACGAAGAGGCTGTTGAAACTGGTTTCCCTATTCGTGAAGTAGAAATTGTTGATGCATTACTTCCGGATTTAACTGATGATGTTCTAGGCGTAAATATGATTCAAAGAATGACCGATTCGGGTCGCCGTGTAAGATTTAATGTACTTTGTGTTGTGGGTAATAGTGATGGATATGTTGGATTAGCGGTTTGCAAAGGTAAAGAAGTTTCTAGTACAATAAAGAAAGCAATTGATGCCGCTAAATTAAATCTCATACCAGTTATGAGAGGAAATGGTTCTTGGGAATCCTCCGAAGGTCCTGGTAACAGTGTTCCATTCAAAGTAACAGGCAGATCAGGGTCTACTAGGATTACTCTTCTACCTGCACCATCAGGTAAAGGATTAGTAATTGGCGATTATGGTAGGAGGGTATTGACCCTCGCTGGAGTTACCGATGTTTGGTCTCGTTCAAGAGGGCAAACTCGTTCCACAATCAATTTTGCCAAAGCAACTTATAATGCTTTAATTGAATTAAATAAAACGAGAATTACAGATTCTGACAGAAACCGTTTACATATGAAATCTGGGAGGGAACTTTAATGGCTTTTTTAGTTATTAGGGCTAGAAGTGACCGAGGAGTTACTGTAAAGATTAGAGATACAATGGGGATGTTAAATCTTACAAAAGTTAATCATGCAACAATTGTTCCTAATGCTCCAACGTATGAGGGCATGTTAAATAAATCTAAAGATTATATTACTTGGGGAGAAATTGATTCTGATATGATTAGTAATCTTTTGAAAGAAAGAGGTAGAATGGTTGGTGACAAACCTGTCAACGACTCTGTGATTAATGATAATAGTAAATTTTCATCTATTGATGAATTTGCAAACGCGATTGTATCTGGAGATGCTACGCTAAAGGATGTAGATGGGCTAAAGCCAGTTCTAAGGTTACATCCTCCCCGAGGTTCAAAAGGTTGGGGCGGAATAAAAAGAAGTTATACGGTCGGCGGGGCATTAGGGTTCCGCGGGGAAGCTATCAGAGATTTAGTATCTAGAATGATGTAAGAAGTGATAATATGGTTTCAAGAACAAATAAATTTCGTGGAAGTAGATACCACGGTAGAGGAAAAAAAGCAGGCCGTGGAGCAGGTAAAAGAGGTGGAAGAGGTAATGCTGGAATCAATAAACACCGTTTGATGACAAGGCTAAAATATATGCCTGGTCACTGGGGAATGTACGGATTTAATCGTCATCCAAGTTTAATAAAAGTTAATGTTTCTATTAATCTTCAAGAAGTCCAAGATCGCGCTGAAGGAGATTCAATCGATCTCTCTTCTATGGGATATGACAAATTATTGGGGAAAGGAAGAATGGAACGCCCAATTAATATTACAGTATCTAAGGCAAGTGCTACGGCTATTTCCAAAGTTGAAGCCGCTGGCGGTTCAGTAATTATTAATGAAGAGTAAAAATAAAGGAGTGTAATGTATTATGGTAAATCGAAGGCCCAATGTTATCGGTCTTGTTATTATGGCAACCATTTATTGGGGTGCATTATACTACTGGCTAAGATTTGATTTATCTTCTAATGTTAGTGAAGTTCAAACTGAAGCATTATTATTATTCAGTCTTTCCATACCTTATGTAGCATTCGTTATGTGGGGTGCTATGAAGGATTTACCAGAAGGAATATCAAATATACCTTACATCGGAAAATATTTTAAAGCTTTTATTTGGTTAATTATTTTAGGTGCATTCGCGTATTGGGCTTGGCAAGATAGTAGCCTAGTAGGTTACTTGTTTGTTGCTATAGCATTACTTGGATTAGCAGTAGGCTTAGCACTCGCTTGTCTTTTGTACACTGGTGAAGAGGCGAGCAGATTATATGGTCTAAAGAGATTAGTTGATGTATATCCAAGTATAACTAAACCGGAAGGGCATGTTAGATTTAATCAAAAATTATGGACCACAACTCTAGTTCTAATAATATATTTTGGAATGACAAATGTTATGATTTATGGACTTTCAGATACTACCTTAGATATTTTTTCTTCATTTAGATCAATTATGGCCGGAGCATCTGGTTCTATAATGCATTTAGGAATTGGGCCCATAGTTACTGGTTCAATTATAATGCAATTGTTCTCTGGGGCTAAAATAATTCAACTAGATTTACAGGATTCTGCTGATAAGCAATTGTATCAGGGAGTTCAAAAAATATTAGTATTGATAATGATACCAATTGAAGCAATTCCGCAAGTATATGGATTCTTAGATCCATCAGAGACTGTAATATTAGATTACGGCGTTGGATGGGCAAATACATTAATTGTATCTCAATTATTCATTGGCTCGCTTCTTGTTTTCCTTCTGGATGAATTAGTGAGTAAGTGGGGTATAGGAAGCGGAATATCATTATTCATTGCTGCAGGGGTAGCTCAATCTACATTTGTAGGCACACTCTCGCCTTTACCGACAATTGAGGGTCAATCTCTGTCAATAGATAACCCTCCATCGGGCACTCTTCCTATGATTTTCTACGTTCTAAGAACTGCATCCAATCAACAACTAGTGGCAGATAATGGGTTTGAACTGATGTTACTCAATCATGCCAATCCTATTGCTGCTTTAATTTCATCAATAATCGTATTCATAGTAGTAGGATATGCGGAATCAAGTAAACTAGAATTGCCATTGACACATGGTAAAGTAAGGGGACATAGGGGCCAATATCCAATAAGATTAGTTTATGCAAGCAATATTCCAGTGATACTTATGGCTGCATTATTGGCCAATGTAAATATGTTCACGCTACTATTTTGGAGCCATCCCGTTTTACGAACAACTCCTATAATTGGTAAAGATGGTTGGGGCAGTAAGGCCGAATGGTTCGGCGCTTACAAACCAGGGGCGACTACTCCGCATGATGGATTCGCATGGTATGCCTCCATGGTAAATGGGGTGGGCGACTGGCTCATGCCGCTACTCAATCAAACCGGAGATGTTTATGGGCACAGTTTAACTGAAATTATGCTTCACGTCTTTATCTATGTATTCTTCATGACAGCCGGTTCTACTGTATTCGCGAAATTTTGGATAGAGACTACAAATATGGGGGCAAAAGATGTTGCAAAGCAAATAGAAAGAACTGGAATGCAAATACCTGGTTTCCGAAAGAATCCAGTTGTACTTGAGAGAATCTTAGAGAGATACATTCCACCAGTTACTTTGTTCTCTGGGGCTTTCGTAGGCCTTCTGGCCTCGGGAGCTGACCTTCTAGGGACAGTGGGTAATGCTACAGGTACTGGGCTTCTATTAGCAGTTGGAATAATACTAAGAACATACGAGCAAATTCAAAAGGAGCAAGCTATGGAAATGCATCCTGTATTAAGAGAATTCTTTGGTGCTGACTAATCCTATTCTATATCCTACTTTGTACCGATCTTCATCTTTAATGCATTTATATCCCCTTAAAATACATACGTATTTACATCCATTTTCGCATGATTGCTAGCAAACTCTCATTCAATTTAACTAGTCATATTCATAAACTAAAGTCAGCCCGTCGGGCCGTTGCGTCACACTGGCGTTGAAGATTGAGTGCCTCGGTACTATGATTTCTTCATTCAAGTGAGATGCAGCCGAGGAAGTGCGGCCACGAACTTAGTTCGTGGTTGAGGAGGTTAACCACAATTATGACTTGACTCCTGAAATAGGGAGTGCAAGACAAAGCAGATTATTTTTCATTCAATTCAAAATGATGGTGATTCTGCGCCAATAACCAATAAGTGACAACTTTAGTGACCATTAATAAACACAAACTTCCGAAAGGATCAGTGATTTTGCTTCACGCGAAATCCGGTTGATCCTGCCGGAGGCTACCGCTATTGGAGTTCGATTAAGCCATGCGAGTCCAGAGCTTTCGGAGCTCGGCGTACCGCTCAGTAACACGTGGGTAACCTAACCTATGCAGGGGAATAACCTCGGGAAACTGAGAATAATGCCCCATAGTCCACTACGCCTGGAACGGTGAGTGGATGAAAGCTCAGGCGGCATAGGATGGGCCTGCGGCGTATCAGGTTGTAGGGGGTGTAAAGTACCCTCTAGCCCTCTACGCGTACGGGTGTTGGGAGACATAGCCCGGAGATGGATTCTGAGACACGAATCCAGACCCTACGGGGTGCAGCAGGCGCGAAAACTTGGCAATGCGAGCAATCGTGACCAGGGAACTCCAAGTGGCTGGGGTAAGACCCAGTCTTTTCAGAACTCTTCAAAGGTTTTAGAATAAGGGGTGGGTAAGGACGGTGCCAGCCGCCGCGGTAATACCGGCGCCTCAAGTGGTAGTCGCTTTTATTGGGCCTAAAACGTCCGTAGCCGGTTTGGTACATTCGTGGGTAAATCAACTCGCTCAACGAGTTGAATTCTGCGAGGACGGCCAGACTTGGGACCGGGAGAGGTGTGGGGTACTCTCAGGGTAGGGGTAAAATCCTGTCATCCTGAGAGGACCACCTGTTGCGAAGGCGCCACACTAGAACGGATCCGACGGTCAGGGACGAAGCCTAGGGGCACGAACCGGATTAGATACCCGGGTAGTCCTAGGTGTAAACGCTGTGGACTTGATGTTGGAGGAGCTCCGAGCTCTTTCAGTGTCGAAGCGAAGGTGATAAGTCCACTGCCTGGGAAGTACGGTCGCAAGGCTGAAACTTAAAGGAATTGGCGGGGGAGCACCGCAACCTGAGGATTGTGCGGTTTAATTGGATTCAACGCCGGAAAACTCACCATAGCCGACGGACAAATGAAGGTCAGTGTAATGAACTTACCGGATTGTTCGAGAGGTAGTGCATGGCCGCCGTCAGTTCGTACCGTAAGGCGTTCTGTTAAGTCAGATAACGAACGAGACCCTCATCTCTATTTGCCACCAGATCTCCGGATCTGACGGGACTATAGAGAGACCGCTGGCGCTAAGTCAGAGGAAGGGGAGGGCAACGGTAGGTCAGTATGCTCCGAATGCTATGGGCTACACGCGCAATACAAAGGACGGGACAATGGGCTGCTACTCCGAAAGGAATGACGCTATCCCGAAACCCGTTCGTAGTTCGGATTGAGGGCTGTAACTCGCCCTCATGAAGCTGGATTAGGTAGTAATCGCGTCTCAATAAGGCGCGGTGAATATGCCCCTGCTCCTTGCACACACCGCCCGTCAAACCATCTTAGTTGTGGGTGGGTGAGGCTACCTCTTAATGTGGTATTCGAGCCTGCCTTCGACAAGGAGGGTTAAGTCGTAACAAGGTATCTGTAGGGGAACCTGCAGATGGATCACCTCCTAAGAAAACTCGGAAAACCGGGAGGCGGGGCGTTTATTCGCCCCGTCTTCCAACATTTCAAAATACCTTTCTCACCATTTTCTATTAATCACTTATTATTTGTTAACATAATAATTACTGTAGTATTTTTTATTAATAAATAAAATCTCAGACCTCCAAAACTTTGTTTTAGCCTTTATTATGCAGAAGATATATACATACTATATGTCGACCATGGAACATGCGAAGAATTCTCGCGACAATGATGATGCTGTTAATGACGACTGCGGCCCTAGCGGGTTGCGCTGGATCCGATGTCACTAGTGATGATGTGGATACAGCAAGAGATGAAGGATATGCCCAAGGAGTTGCAGATACTACTCCAGTAAGTACACTTGATACAATTGTAGAGAGAGGATCTATGAAGTGCGGTGTTAAAGAATCCCAATATGGAATGGGCTACTTAGACGCTACTACTGGAGTTCGCTCTGGATTAGATATCGCTTACTGTAGAGCAGTTGCTGCTGCTATTGGCCTAAATCCAGATACTGGAGTGGAATATATCCCAGCATCAGGATCAGATAGGTTCGATAAACTATCTTCAGCAACTATTGACGTTTTAATCCGTACTACTACTTGGACTACAAGTAGAGATGCAGATTTGAACGCTGATTTCGCAGGTATGAACTTCTTTGACGGTCAAGGTATTCTCGTCCGTGAAGATGCTTTCCCAGCTACAGATGCAAGTAATTCTGCTGCAGGATTAGATGGTGCAAGAATTTGTGTAGGTGTAGGTACAACTACTGAAGGAAACATGCAAGATTGGTTCTCTTCCCGTGACATCAATTTCGTATCTGTTGGAACTGCAGATGCTGCTGAAGCAACTGATAAATTAATCTCAGGAGACTGCGATGCATTTACTGGTGACATGTCAGCAATGGTTGCTAAGAAGTGGGCTCTTGATAACGACGATTCTATTACAGGCGGTACATGGATTGCTTCTGAACTTCTATCAAAGGAGCCTCTAGGGGCCGCTACTCGTGATGGCGATTCTGATTTCAAGGACGTTGTTGCATGGGTATGGTATGGAATGATTACAGCTGAAGAAATGGGCGTAACTGCTGCAAACGCAGCTGAAATGGCTACTGCAGCTTGTGCATTAACTGATGGTGGTTCAACTACTGATCCAGGCATGTGCAGATTATTAACATCTGACCTTGGTCTAGGTACTACTGATAATCCTCTAGCAGGAACATGGATGCAAGCTGTATTGGCTGCATCTGGTAACTATGGTGAAGCATATGACGACGCATTCTGCGACGGAACATATGACGGAACTAGTGGTTCAGCTGCTATGACTGGATGTTTGATCTCTAGAGTAGGTACTGCAAACGCTCTCGTTTCCGAGGGTGGTCTACAGTTCGCACCACCAATGCGTTAATTCAGATAACGAATCGCATTGACGGAGTTACACAAACCTCTGGAGGAGAAATCTCCTCCAGAGGTCTATTTTTTTATATTATTTCTGGATGTATTATA